>Ga0214921_10000962_pt1 | contig 50642 bp, 50 predicted proteins | sample LL1505_MetaG_FD_177992 | JGI IMG/M metagenome (GOLD analysis project Ga0214921, IMG submission 177992) | Freshwater microbial communities from Lake Lanier, Atlanta, Georgia, United States - LL-1505 | ecosystem: Environmental > Aquatic > Freshwater > Lake | place: USA: Georgia | collected... | reverse complement strand
GAAGAAGAAGGCGAAGAAGAGGAGGCTGAAGAAGAAGCCGAAGAAGAGGAGGCTGAAGAAGAAGCCGAAGAAGAGGAGGCTGAAGAAGAAGCCGAAGAAGAGGAGGCTGAAGAAGAAGCCGAAGAAGAGGAGGCCGAAGAAGAGGAGGCCGAAGAAGAGGAGGCCGAAGAAGAGGCTGAAGAAGAGGCCGAAGAAGAGGCCGAAGAAGAGGCCGAAGAAGAGGCCGAAGAAGAGGCCGAAGTGTATGAAGTTAATATAGACGGAAACACATATTATACAAGCAATGAGAAAAATGGCGTTATTTATGGAATAGATGAAGAAGGAGACGTAAGTTTAGAAGTAGGTAAATATATTAATAATAAACCATTTTTGTTTACATTATAAATATTTATATATATATATAAAGAATTTATATATATATATAAATACATATGTCCGATATAGGATTTATTATACTAAGGCACGTAAATAACGAATTAACAAACAATTATTGGAATTTATGTTATGAAAGTATTCGTAAATACTATCCTGAAAATTTAATTCTTATCATAGATGATAATAGTAATTATGAATATATTACACAAAGAGAATTATATAAAACTACTATTATAAAGAGTGCATATCCAGGTAGAGGTGAATTATTGCCATACTATTATTATTTACATAATAAATTATTTGAAACTGCTGTTATAATTCACGATAGTGTATTTATAAATACATATATAGATATGAGTGTAGATAAATATAAAATTATATGGGACTTTGAACATCATTGGGATAATATAGCAGATGAGACTAATATAATAAAATCGTTTAATGATGAAGAATTACTACGTTTTTATCAAGATAAACAATTATGGAAAGGTTGTTTTGGTTGTATGTCTATTATTACACATGATTATTTAATGTATATTAATGATAAACATGATATTAGTATATTATTAAAATATATATTAACAAGAGATACTCGTTGTTGTTTTGAACGAGTATTAGCTTGTTTATTAATAAAATATAATGAAAAAAAACAAACACTATTAGGAAATATTCATGCGTATTGTCCTTGGGGTATAAATTTTAATGATAAAGAATATTTTCAACATTTACCATTAATAAAAGTTTGGACAGGAAGATAATATGTCATATGAAATGTTAAAATGTATATAATTTTGTATGTAATTCATCAAAATTATATTTTTATATAATTCGGCGTGTGTATTTTTTTGATATCTTTTTGTAGTTTTTGTATACTTTTTTTTTAGTTTTACCTCCATTTTTAATTGGTGGATTTTTTGGTAATTCAATCAAAGGACCTTCTTCTACAATATATGGGTTTTGTTTAACATTGGTTAAATTATTTGTAGCATTATAATCTTCATATGCACATTTAATTTTATTAATATTCGTTTCATCTATTTTATCTCCTAACAAATCAGCTGCTATATATATTTCATAATGTGGTAAATTTTTACCACCTTTTAAATTAATCCGATTAATATTTGTTTTCAATAACGTATTATCATTGTTTTGTGCAAATTTTTCAAAACTTAGTATGTCTTTTTTATCCTTGATTGCTGTGTATACATTATAAATATCGTTTTTATTACAATTAGAATTTAACAAATAACAATCATTTATATAATTTAATAATTCATAGAATAAATGAGATTTATGTTTTATTCCGCCATTTTCTTCTAATTCTACTTCATATTTTTTACTATTATTTACATAATCGTCAATTATCATCTGTAATGTATTATTTGTTGTTTTCGTATAAGATGATGAAATTTTTTGTATACTTTTTGATAATTCAGTGAATTGTTCAAATTCGTCATCAACCTGAAATTTAATATCGAATTTCAAGTAATCATTATCTGTATTTAAATATGAATCTTTGAATGTAGTATATTGAATTTTTTTATCATTAATTTCTAATAATTTCTGTATAAAATTTTTAAAATTCAATGAAAAATTAGTATATCTAAGATTAGTATAAATTTCTTTTAATTTATATAAAGAATCACTCAAGTATTGATGTGGTTCTTTTGTATATTTTGCGCTATCTACTGATGATTCTCGTAGTGATCGTAAGTATATAAAGTGTGTATTTTTATATTCAGTACTACCAATTTTTATATCAGCCGTTCCATAATCTGTATTAACCGAAGTAATCGAATTAATTTTTTCTATGGAAGCACGACTTGATGTAAATATATTGTTTAAATTTTTTTTATTAGTCTGATTTGTATCAGAATAATTCGCGAATTCATAGTTAACCGTATTAGTTTCAGGTTTAATATCGAATGGACGTAATCGTGCAGCAGCAACATATTGTTCAACTTCTGCAATATAATTACCTTTATTATATTTGTAAATATAAATATCATAAGTATCGTCATTAGTATTATATTTTACAATTTGAACAGGATACCAAAAAGGACCACTATTTGGATTATATTCAACCCAATTGTTTTTTGCAGGATTTATTAAGTCATTAATTATATTTTTATATGTTTGAATAAATTCATTTTTTTTTCCAAAATGTATTTTATATAGATCAATAACTCTTAATATTTTAATCATATTTGATATATTAAATTTAGATTGAGAAATATTAGAATCCTGATAACCTCTTCTGTTATTATCTAAATTGGTAAAGTATTTTTCTAATTCGCGGATTTCATTATTAACATCAATATTTTGAATCAATCTGTCGATATCACTTTGATATGTTTTTATCTTATTTTCAATTTCAGGCATTATGTATTCACTCCATTTTTTATAATTATTAAAATCATCAATAAATTCTCCATATACAGGATGATTGATTATATCATTTAACCAAGTAATTTTGGTTATAGTATAAGGTTTATCAATATTAATATATGAAAATTGTTTATTTTTATTTCCAAACAGACTTTTTTGGGGCATTTCTACTTGTCCGCCTATATTCGAAACAAATGAAATAAAAAAATTGTTATAGGTTGGGTAATATGTAGGAAACAATAATTCTAACATAGTAATTGTATTATATTCAATATTTGTTTCTTCTCTTTGTTTTTTTTGTTCTGGGGTTTCTAATGTATTTATCCCCTGTTGTTTAATTGATTTCGATAGCGTATCAATGAACACCTTTTTAACAAAGAAAAAATTTGCGATATCTGAATATGACATTTTTGCTAATTCGTCGTAAGGATATTTAACTTGTTTTGTAATGTATGGATAATCAGAATATCCTATTTTGTTTGTAATATATAATGTTTTACTATCGAATGGAATCGGTTCTTTATTTGGTATATTTGTTTTTATCATTATTTTTATTTTTTCAATATCATATAAACTCATATTGGATTACTTATATAATATATTTATATATAAAAATACAAATAACTATTGAAATTGTGTATATGTGGGAGTTTCTATAGTTTTAGTATTTGTAAAATTTTCTTTGTACGGTTCTTTTTGTTTTTTAGCTTTTTCGAGAATTTCAGTAGCTTTTTTAATATCTTCTTCTGAAACTTTATTGTCATCTAGTAATTCTAAATGATAATTGGTAAAACTCTCAGGTAAACAACAGAACTTACTTTCTTCATTAAATAAATAATCAACACAGACAATGAATATAATTGTAATAATCAATGCAATATAAATATCACGTGTTCCCATCCAAGCAATTGCAAATACTAAAATTTGTTTACTAAATGTATTTTTAAGATATGATTCAATACTTTTACTCAATTTAATGTTAACAAATTTGGATGAAATGTTCAAAATAATGATCATTAAGCCAGCAAATATTTTACTAGAGTTAACCAATTGGACGTTATTATTGAATTTATTTAATAAATTTTGCAATTGATTTGGTTTTTTAGAAAGCATATACAACAATTAGTATCTATAATATGGTATTACATTTTATTGGAAAATTACATAATAATTAGATAACTTGCATTCTAGAAAAAATAGTATCAAACCATTCATTTGAGTTTTTTGGTTTTAACATCTCTTCTTCCACTCGCATTTTCTTTTCAATAATCGAAAATTTACACATTGGATTACATGGATTACATGGTGCATTTTCAAAGTTCAATTCAGGAAATATGTGTTCACTCATTTCAGGATTGACATTAACTTTATTTGATTGAAGTTCTCCGTTGATACAATTTTCACGCTGAAAATTACGCTCGAGTGAAGCATCGTTTTGTAATTTGGTATTAAATGCATGATATACTTCATATTTGTATGGAGTATAATTTGTATTATATAATGGAGATTTACCATCATCAAATGTCATTTCCCACAAAAACCCTTCGGATACATCTGATACATTTAGAATATGTTCAACATCGTCGAGTTGATAATAGAAAATAGTAAGAATACATACAAGTAATCCTATAGTAATATCTTTCTTAGCATAATAAACTATTAACATAATGGCGACAAAACGTCCTAAAGTAGTATGACTAAATGGGATTATGCGATTTGGAAAAAATACGAAAAATACAATTAATAATATGGGTATAAAATCATGTAAACATTTTGACAATTTAAATTTTGGATACATTTACTATATTATGACATTTCATAATATTTGCGCCAAATAAATAAATATAAATGTATTAATATTATAATAGGTATTAAATGTCTTTAGCATCAACCGCGTCCGCATGGACTAATGATAATATACAAACAAAAAAAAGAATTCCAACGATGCGTCGCACTGTTAAACAGCGGCAACCAAATGTAGATGACACAAGTTTACAACACGACGAATATATTTTAGAGGAGGAAAAATATCGTAAACTACAACCAAATACAATAGAAGAAACTGAAGAGGCAAATCGTGAGAAGAACAATCGTGTAAGTGAATTATTGAGCAAGCTGACTGAAAATAATGATGGCAATAGATTAGCTGATTATCAACCAATTAATAATCCACATGTGAATGTTAGACGCAATGATACTATGGATTCAAATAGTTATGATGACATAGAAGATGAGAAAATGAATTTAAATCCAACCGAATTATTGCCAAAAACGATCGAAAAACAACCATCAAAATATTCAGCGAATGAAATGACTTTAGGAAATTATAGTAATTATTTACATACTTATAATTCACCTAAATTGTTCCAAAATAGTCAGCCATATTATGCAAATATGGGTCCATTATCAAATGGATCATCCAATGACAACTTTATGGAAAAAATCAATTATATGATTCATTTATTGGAAGAACAACAAATGGAAAAAACCGCAAACATTACAGAAGAGTTTATTTTATATATATTTTTAGGCGTTTTTGTAATTTTTACAGTAGATTCATTTACACGTGTAGGTAAATACGTAAGATAATTCGACATCCAATTTTTTAGACTACTTTGTAAAAAATTGAATTATAATTATTGCATTATTGAAAACGTAAATATAACAGAAATGACAGATATTCAAAAGCTTTCTCAACATAACCAACATTTGAACGGGTTTTATTATGGTGATTTACCCGGAACATTGCAATATAACAAAGATCCGAATGAAATTTTAGAAATAAATATGAACATTGAATCAAATAGCTATGACGATGGATGGGTATTAACTGAACACTCGAAAGAGAATTTAGCAAGATTAACACCGGATACTGCAAACGGTAAGCAAAATTGGAGAATTCTTTTGATAGTAAAAAAAGAGGTAGAAAAAGATGTAATAATGTTAAAAGGTGCTCTTCAAAATAGAAGTACAAATAAAATATTATTTGTTAGTACTGCTAATAATAAACAATATCATTTGGACAATAGTAATCGTTGTATAAAATCATTAGATGATGAATGGTTTGTCGGACATTATAGAATGGTAGCACCATTATTATTTTGGAACGAACTAAAAAACCGCTTATTGTATTCGGTGTAATATGTATAATAAAAAACTATAACAATCTTTCAAAAATATAAATATATTGATATTCATCATTTATCATTTTAATTTGAGCATGTGGTATAAATCCACATTTTTTCGCGATATTAACAATTTCATCAATGTTCTCCATATATAATGTTAATTCATTTTGTCGAATATTTTTTGTCGAAGCATCTGTGAATGTCTCTTTTATAATTACACGTTTATCTGTTTTAAAGTCATGTGAATTTTGGTATTCAAAATCAATAAAATTAATTTTTGAATCTTTAATTCTTGTATTCGAATACTTTTGCGGATTATCCAATAAAGGTGGATTTGCTGCAGGTATAATTGGATTATATTTATTTCGATTGACTAAATGCATTATTAAATAACCGTTTGGCATTAACCAATAATAACAATTTTTGAAAAATGTTAATTTATCTTCTAAATGATAAATCGTGAAATTCATACAGGTTATATGTGTAAATACACCTTTATCATAGTTCATTGAATCAATTACATCACCCCATTTTGTATCTATATCGGGGAATTTTTTTTCAGAATAATTTATCATTGCTTTGGATTTATCAATTCCGATTGCATGATATCCTGCATTATTTAAATCGTTTACTAAATGACCAGTTCCACTACCTACGTCTAAAAATTCGCTTTTTTCAGTTGGTTGTGTCATTTCAATAATTTTTTTATACTCATAATCACTTCTAGTTTCAGTTTTATATAAATCATCATATACCATCGCGTAAAATGAATCATATATTTGATTATCTCGTTTTAATACAAATGGTGCATTTTGTTGAAAGCCTTCATAATATGGTTTTGTATTGAATAACCTAAAAAAATGAATTATGAGTATTATTATGGATAATGATATTAAAATATTTAACCAATTCATCTTATATAGTAATATATGATAAATTTTATGATTTCTATAGCGTATTTCTTAGTTGAGTACGCGTATGATTGTAGAATATATCCTTTCCAATTTTATTTTCAAGAATAAATTTTGGACTGGATTGTTCGATAACAGTTGGTTTAAATAAATATGGATGTTGCTGTTCTAAATTGCTATTATTTTCGCTTTCAATACGGACGTTATATAAATCACTATGGATCGATGGTATATATTTTGTTCCTAAATCACTCTTGTCCAATTTAATATTCTGGTTTCTTAATTCAGTTTCAGTATCAACGTTATTTATGTATCCTGATACAGGTCCACGCGAATTACCAGGATTAAACCCAACTTCTACATGATAGTCTAAATATGGAATTTTTCTTACAGTTGGAGAAGTTCTCATATCAATTATTGGAAAAAGTGAATATTTTGTAGATACTGGGCGCGGATCATAATTTGGTTGTAATGGCATATTTGGAAATGATCTTTCTAGAATGCGGTCATTTAATTCATCTACTCTATCATTTTGTCCAATACTTAGTCCATATTGAACCCCATATAATGGTTTATTTTCAATTAAACTCATTTGTTGTATTATATTATATATATATTTATAAAAACATTTTTATTCATATTGAACTTTATTCCAAATGGAATAAATATATTACTGTAATCATATTTATTGTAGCATTTGTAATATAATATTTATGTAATCAATTTAAAAATATTACTACGTAATAATAAGAGAAGGCATATAGTACAGTATATAAAAAATGGTTGTAATTTGCGATACCATATATCCAGTTGATTCAAATTATAACGAACATTTTGATTTATTCCCATATCCATTATCTGAATTTCAAAAATATTCAATACATGCTGTAATTGAAGGTAATCATTCGTTGGTAACCGCACATACAGGAACCGGTAAATCCGTTCCTGCTGAATTTGCAATTCAATATTTTACACAAAAAGGAAAAAAAGTAATATATACTTCACCTATAAAAGCCCTTTCAAACCAAAAGTATCATGATTTTACACAAAAATATCCAAATATTTCGTTTGGAATAATGACTGGCGATATTAAGGTTAATCCAGATGCAGATGTATTAATAATGACTACTGAGATTTTAATGAATTATTTATTTACATTAAATAAATCTGATAGTCAAAAAACAAATTTAGATTTTCAAATAGATATAGAAAACGAACTTGCTTGTGTAGTATTCGATGAAATCCATTACATTAACGACGCTGATAGAGGACATGTATGGGAACAGACAATATTAATGCTTCCTTCTCATATTCAGATGATAATGTTATCAGCTACTATTGATAAACCGGAAAAATTCGCTGAATGGTGTGAAAATATTCATAAAAATAAACAAGTTTATCTGTCTTATACGAATACTAGAATTGTTCCACTTACTCATTATGGGTATTTAATTACAAATGAAAGTATTTTTAAAAAAATAAAAGATAAAGAAACACAGCAAAAAATACGCGATAAAACAAATAAATTAATACCATTAAAAGATGAAAATGGCACATTTCAAGAAACTGGATATTTGGAATTAAAGAAGATGAAGCAGTTATTTGATAATAATGAAGTAATGGTTAAACGACAACACGTATTGAATAATTTAACTTTATATTTACGCGAACGAGATATGTTGCCTGCGATTGCATTTGTTTTTTCAAGAAAAAATGTAGAATTGTATGCAAAAGAAATAACAACGCCACTTTTGGAAGATGATAGTAAAGTATCATACACTATTCGTAGAGAATGCGAACAAATTATTCGTAAATTGCCAAACTACCAAGAGTATTTAGGATTACCAGAATACAATGAATTGATAACTTTACTTGAAAGAGGGATTGGTATTCATCATTCTGGTATGATTCCAATTTTAAGAGAAATCGTTGAATTAATGATTAGTAAAAAATATATTAAACTGTTATTTGCGACAGAATCATTTGCAATTGGATTGAATTGTCCAATTCGTACTGCGATTTTTACAAGTTTAACCAAATACGACGGTAATGGACGTCGTTTTCTCATGGCACATGAATATAATCAAGCAGCATCACGATGCGGAAGACGTGGGATAGATACAATTGGACATGTAGTCCATTGTAATAATTTATTTGAATATCCTGCATCAAATGAATACAAAGAATTGTTGTGTGGTAAACCGCAGATATTAGTATCTAAATTTCACATATCATTCTCAGTAATATTAAATTTAATTCGAAATGGAAAAACAGATAAACGCGATTTTTATGATTTTGTGAAAAAGAGTATGGTTCAATCAGAAATTCAAAATTCTATATTAACCCAAAGAGAAAAAATAAATAAAATACAACAAGAATATGAAAAGAAAAAAGAATCAATAAAATACTTGAGAACTCCATTGGATGTGTGTGAAAAATATATTCAGAATGAAACCATGCTACCAACATCTGTTAATAAAAAACGCAAAGAAATACAGAGAACAATGGAAGAAATTGTAATTGATTATAAAACGTGTCCAAATGATTCAAAAGAAGTTATTAAATTGCAACAAATAAAAATAGAATATGAACGCGAAGTTAAATATATGGAATCAACTGAAACATATATTAATGATAATATTGATAGTATTTGTAATATATTAGAAGATAAAGGTTTTATAACATCGTGCGAAAACATTTATCAATTTACGGATATAGGTAAAATATCTAGTTGTATTTCAGAAATTCATCCGTTAATTATTGGTAGTATAATTCATAAATTAGAACAATATACGTCAATTGAGCTGGTTGGATTATTGTCTTGTTTTACTGATGTAAAAGTAGATTCTGATATGAAATCTTCCGTTCCAAATACACAAAATGAAACATTAAAAGAAACGATCAATGAAATTAATGGATTATTTTCATTATATGAAAACCTAGAAATAGGTCATGGATTAAATACTGGTTTCGATTATGAGAATTGCATGATGTTTGATGTAATTGATGATATTCAAGAATGGTGTAATTGTAGAGATGAAACAGAATGTAAAATATTTACTCAAACGCGTCTTGCAGATAAATCAATTTCAATAGGTGATTTTACAAAATCTATATTAAAAATAAGTAATATTTCAAAAGAATTAATGAATGCATGCAATGATAACGAAATGATGGATTTGTATAATAAATTGTATACTATTGATTCTTTAATTTTAAAATATATTGCTACCGCGCAAAGTTTATATGTATAAAATCTAAGTCGATATAGTAGATTCAGTATCTGAATCTTTTTCTGAATTTTTGCTGGATTCTGAAGAAGAAGTTCTATCTTCGATATAATGTTGAGGAACATTCCCTGCATAAATGTCCAATATTTCTTTTATGACTTCTTCTCTTTCAATATCTTTTGTTTCGAATTCTATACTTGTAATTGACGATGAACGAGAACCTTTAAATTTGTCTAAAAAATCTTCCAATCCATTTATTTCATCTTTTCGATCGTGTTGGTCTAAATCGCCAGTAATAACCATGCGGGAGTTCTCACCTAATCGAGTAAGCAACATTTTCATTTGACTTGGTGTACAGTTTTGTGCTTCATCTGCAATAATCCATGTATTTTTAAATGTTCTTCCTCGCATATATGCTAAGGGTGCAATTTCAATTTGTTTATCTTCTAACATAGCACTAACTTCAGCAGGTGATATAAAACGATATAATATATCATAAATTGGCCTGACCCATGGAGCCATTTTTTCTTCTAGTGTTCCAGGTAGATATCCTAAATCTTCGTCGGCACTTACAGCTGGACGTGTAAAAATCATTTTTTCGTATTTTCCCATTAAAAAATGTTTTAACCCATATTCAGCTCCAAATAATGTTTTCCCGGTTCCGGCAGGGCCAGTAGCAATAATAATTTTGTTGTTTGTCTTATTTAATGAATGCACATATCTTGCTTGAGATGCATTTTTTGGTTTAGAGAATTTATTTTCTATGGATGTTCGCTCCTTATGAGATAAATATTGGAAATTTTCGAAAACATTTTTCGCAGATTCTTTAATTTGCTCTTTGCCTTCATTGTATCGAGCAAGTTCTTCATCGATCACGCGATACATTTGCTTTCGGTTATTTCCTCTTTTTTTACTCATCCTTTATTATATTATACTAAAACAATATTTCCAATTATTATATTTTTATATCACGCATGATTTTTATAATTTATCCAATTTTGTTATATTGTATATGCTAATATAAAAATTGATTTATATATAGCACATTATAATTATTTATTAAAAAAAGTAATAATTATAATAAAATGACAACTGCATATTACGAGTTTATCGGAAAAGAACCATCATTAAACGAATTACGTGATTTTATTGAAATTCATAATGAATTATTTGATGGCATTAACGTTTATGTTATAGAAGAATATCTAAAATTTTGTAAAGATTATTATGGTAGTTATTATGTAGGCGGACAAATAAAATTATTGCCTACCGAACCGATTACAAACGAAATAATAAATAAAGCAAGACAAATTAATGAAAAAGCAGAGCCATATCACATGGCTGAAGTATCTTCATTGCTGCGTTCTAAAAATAACTTAAATAATTTAGAAAAAATATTGAATGTGTACTACAATTATAAATTAATGGAATATTATGCACCTCCTCCAATTTCAAATGCAGATGCTAATTTTGATTTATTAGTTCAATATAATAATATTACAGAAGAAGGAGAAGGTTATAAAAAAGTAGCAGCAGAAACAATGGTCGGTAAAAATATAAGTAAACACAATTAATGAATACGTAAATCTTCAAAATCTTCATCTTCGTTTCGTTCTTTAAAATAATTCATAATTTCATCCAACATTTCTCTAGGACAATTATCTGTAGGAACTAATAATCCTGTATTATTGTTTTTTATATGAATAAATGGGTCAAAATTGTATTTAACTAATATTTCCCATCGTTCAGCATATTTTCTATTTTTTTTTGCTCCATGATAATGATGGCGAATTACTCCAGGAACATAACCAAGTCTCAATTTTTTCATTTGATATTCATAATTTTGAACACTATGTTTATAACCATGTGTAGATAAATCGTTTATGCTTTTCATTCCATTTTCGATTAAAGAAAGGGCCATAACATTATCCCCAGACCCTAGAATAGCATTTTCGTATAGTCCTCCAATTCTATGATATGCTTTTCTGGTAATCGCCCATGCAAATCCGGGGTGCCAGAAATTTAACCCTTTTTTATAAGGATTCTTTTTAATATATTGAAATCCAAAACTGGTGAATACATTCATTGCTTCTTTTTGCCTATTCATATCTACACAATGACTAAATAATTGAACGATATCTTTACTGCCGTTTAAAACTTTCAATGTATCTTTTGCCCATGTTGGATTTTCGAACTCGATATCAGCATCAATCCATGCAAATGCTTTCCAATTACTTGGCAATAGTTTATTAACACCAAGATTAATCATATTTTCTTTATGCCATAATGGCGTTTCGCATCGCAATTGTAAATGTCTTTTATTATTTGGTTGCGTAATAATAAATTTTTGATTATCGTATGCTAGTTCTACGATATAAATAATTATATCGGTCTCTTCTAAATCCATTCTTAATAAGAACTCTTTCATTAAAATATATCGAATTGCGCGTACAAACATGGATTTGATACAACAACAATTACGTGTAGTTTGTCTTCAATTGGATCATTGTTAATAATCGCATCTTTTATTTCGTTTCTATTATAAACGATATCATCAATCTCAATATGATTAATTACAGTCATTACTCATATAGAATATATTTATTTTTATATTGATTTTAATATTGAACTATTCTTGTATAATATACCCATAAACTCAATCCAATTACACATTTTGCAGTTAAATCTAAATAATTCATTGCAATATTTTTATATTCTTCATTAAATAAATAAACAACACCATACATTGACCATATTCCTAAATACGCAAAATAGAGGAAATAATTGTCTTTACTGAATTTTGGTGAAACGTATTGATTAAATATGATGTAAAACATTGCAAAGAATGCAAGGAATCCACTAGAATCTGCAGTTAATCTGCTCATTTGTTTCATTTCTCCCAAATATCCTAAATACAGCATAACGTAATTCAATACAAGTATTGTTAAAAATGTAAATACACGAATAACTTTACCTGAATTAGATGATAATACTAAACACAATGCTAATAACATCATTGGTGTAGTTATCGCCCAATCAACGTATCTTGTTTGTGTTATTTCAGCCCAATCCATATTAACCATTTTTTCTTCTGATTTCGCAATTTTATCCACAAATATAGAATAAAAGTATCCAGCGACAACGGATATAGCTGTTTCTAAATTCAAAATATGTCTTATGTAGGGAGTTTTTGTTCTCAATGCTTCAATCAATGTAATTGTTGCGGTAGTTAATAATAAAATATACGATACAGTGAAAGAAAATTTAACATTATTATCTAATTTCTTGTATTCAGATTCGTTTGGTTTGTCTTTTTTTATAATGGCACTTACATTAACAGTTGAACTCATTTAATGTATTTAATTTTATATATTATATTATATACTATATAACGAAAAATAATATTTACATAAAAATTGAATAAATAAAATTGAATAAATAATTTATAAATATTTTATATTACAATATTTCAAAGATTAATAAATAAATGAATTCTGATAGTGAAAACGAAGAAGAATATATTGAAAATCAAATTATATTATACGAAACATTATCTGAAGATAGTTATACAGATAATGATGAACTAAGCGAATATGATGTATATGATTCAGATGATGATGAAATTGAAGAAATTTACAACGCAGACTTGAATTTTATAACTACAGATAAAGAAGATAAAAAATATTATATTGGATTGTGTGGATTAACCGATACATACAGTATGATATTAATGAATACTGTATCTTCAAATATATATTTAAAGTATAACCACGATAAAATTCTTAAATACTTAATAGAGTATTCACTTTGTTATTTACACAATCCCAAAATCCATATATTACAACTACATATAGACACTGCAGATAATACATATAAAGTAGTTATTAAAACACATTGGATTCGTTTGATTCAAAGACGATGGCGAAATGTGTTAAATGAGAGAAAAAGAGTAATTCAAATTAGAACGAAAGTATCTTCTATAATGAATTATCAAATATCTGGAAAACATCCATATATGGCGAATCATTTTCCAAGGTTTTGCGGAATGTTATCATTATATGATAAGGTAAATCCGTTTCCCAAATTGTATGAATTAGTTAAATGTTCGTACTATGAATGTTCTCAATAATGTGTTTTGATAAGATCATATTTATCATTTGTGTTGTCTCTATAAAATGATTCCATGTGATATATAGTTAATTCTGGATATTCTATTTTTGTATATACTAGTAGTTTTTTTTGTGATAATTGTTTTTCGATTTGTTTTTTTGTTGAAGTTATGTCTCTATAATCAATATTTATTTTAGATGCCATAATTGAATTTTGTATTTTTGTTCTTGTTAAGGACATGTTATTTATATATAATAAAATTGAATTCAAATGTTTATATAAATAATAAATAATAAATAATAAATAATATAAATTACAATGATATTAACGCGATATATATACGATAAAGACAACTTAAAGTATTCAATTTTATTGGCTCTTTTGAAAAAAGATCGAGAACAAGTTAAATTCTGGGTATATGAATTATATTATTCTGGTTTTAAAATGGAAGCGTTTCATTTATTGTGGGAACTGTATTATAAGCTGTATTATGTAAGTTATCCAAATATGGAACGATTCATGAAAAAACAAACTTTATTATGGGTATCAAATAAATTGGACGATTGTATTATTGGTACTATTGCAGAAAGTTTGGCGATTAGAGAACCATGCATTGATACTTATTTTGTTATAGAAAATAAAAAACAAGTTTCAAATATACCAAATAATAATGCAGCTGAAGAAATTGTAAAAATAAAAAGCTGTATTTCAAAAAAAGATTGTTTTATTATTTTGGAGAACTTCGACGATTTTCATAAAAACAATGCGAAAACAAAGAAAAAAATAGATTTCACAAAAAATGTATTTTTAGAATTAGATACGTTAGATATCGAAATATTAAAAGCTGCTTGTATTAGTATAACTTTAGATACGTGTATGAAAAAACCGGCAATTAATAAGATGCGTAAAAATATATATATTGTACAACAACCACATGATATCAAACAATATAAAACAAAACCCGCGATAAAACATCGTGGTTATAAAATACCCCCTCGTGAATGTAAGTACCAACTCCAGATTAATCCAAATGGACAAAAATTTGATTATCCTGATTACGATAATTGGCTATATTATGCATCATTTTCACCATTATGGAAAACACGAATTGAGCGACATAATGGTATAATATTAAAAGAAGAACAAAAAATACATTTTGAAAACGAAGAACACGAAGTCGCATTCTATAACTATTTTCACTTAGAACCAGACGAACAATCTCTCGAAATTGAAGAACGCTGGTTTGGATATAAACCATTTGAAAATTGGAAAGATTTGTATAATCGATATTTAGTATAAATGCGTACTATGATAGTAAACTGCTAGAATATATTGATAACTCTGTAATATCTGCTCTACATATTGCACATGTAGGAACCGGTTTATCTAAGAATGTATCTAAATGTTTTTTTATACATTCTGCACAAAACGAGTGATTACAGTTAGTATAAACCTTATTTTCAATATTATACATATCAAAACAGATTGGACATTCATTTTTATCGATGTCATATTTGCATGTTTTAAATTCATTTATTTGTATGTTCCATTTTTTCTCTTTTGGAAGAAATGCATCTATCATATATTCACATACGAAATAACATGCATAAAAGTATTGTTTATTTTCGAGTGATGTAAACATTATATTTTGTCTTACATAATTCATAAATTCGCGTGGATTTTCGTTAAGATCGATTTTATTCAAAATTTGTATTATAAAGAATACAGGTTCGTATAATTGTTGTCTTCGCATCATGTCAATAACTTTACCGCAAACATTTTTACGATTTTCATATTGTATGATTTTGGTTATATCGTTTATTGGTTCTGCGTATATTTTACATAATATATAATCGATCTGTATTGATAAAATTTCATGCATCATTTTGTCAAGTAGATAGTCAATTTTGATATATTTGGGGTATTTTGTAGGAATATTTAATTTAACTGCCAAAATAGAAAGTTCTACTGACGTTTTACTTGATAACCATTCTTTAATTTTATTGTAATTATCCGGGTTTTTGTATATTGTACCATATAATCGTGTTTTTTCATTCATTAATTCCTGTATTTTATTATCAGTACAATTACGAATATCATGTCCGTTTATTTTACAAACACTGCATTTATTATTATTATTATTATTATTAGGATCATTGGATTTACTGCGCGTAATCATTTATTGATAAAATATACTTTATAATATATTTATATTTTATCTGTTCAATTTTTGATAGAAAATTTATATGTCATCCACGTAGTTAATCCCATTAAGGCACCACCCCATAATGTATCCATAACCATTAATTTTAATTTCCATTTCTTTAATACAGCGTAGGTTGTTGTATCATATACTCCATAAATTACAAACCCAAATAGCATTGCATCAAGTACCGATTTATGTTCTCTTAAAATGAAATAATATAATCCAAATATAAGGAAAAAATAACATAATATTGCACCTAAATATTTAAGTTGCAATACAACACGCTGAACTTCTGCTATTTGTAATCGAAATTCGTTGAATGTCGCATATATGTAGATGAAGTCAAGTGTTAATAATATGATAGCCGGTAATAAAATAAAATTCCATAATTCTTTTAATTTCCACATTCGATTCTATACTATACTATACTATACTATAGTATTATATATTTGTATGAACCATATTTTCAGGTGATTGAGATTTATCTGTATTTTCATTACTTACTGTGATTTCATTTAAAGATACTTCTGGCATAGAAGTATCTGACATTAGTTCTAGATTTAATATTTTAACTACTTTTTTTTTTGTATTTTGCTGTTCTAATAAATACATTGTATAATTTGGTACATTTGCTACAAAATTCATGGCTGAGTTATATGTTATGCCAATAATTTCATTATCCTGTTCGTTTGAATATTTTATACTATAAAACCAATATGGTGGTATATACAAGACATATCCGTTATTAACATCAAACTCCAGAAATTTTATTTTATCCATTTCATTCAAATATTTTGGTTGCGGATTCCAGACATCAATTGGAGAACGGAATTCATAATGGTAATAATCATTTTCTGGATGTAAATATTTTCTACTTTTCCACGGTGTCATCTTAACATGTATTTTACCAGAATTAACACAAATAAAATGTCTATAATTTGTATGATATCTCATTGGAGTATATGCATTTTTTGCACCAAACATAACATCATATTTTGTATTAACTGTGAAAGTCGGTTGAAAGTATTTATTTAACGAAGAGAGTTTTGTACTAGAAATATCTTCGATCAATTCATCATTATTTTCAGAATAGAATCTTGATTTTGAATCAGTATTCATTAACCGATCAGCGCTTTGAAATGGTAATGTAATGTGTTCTCCGGTATGAATGTCATTAACGTCTTTAACTTTAACATTAGTTGAAGGATTCAAATTTGAAGTTATATTTGAATCGAAAAAATCTGGCAGAATTTGTTTAAACTCAAATAATACGGGTTGCTTAATTTCGCATATTTCCTGTAAATGTTCGTTATTTAAAAAATCCATTTCATATATTTCCAAATCTTCTGATTTTTTGAATTGTGCTACTAAATGAAAGTATAAAAAAAGGATAATAACAAAAACAAGCATTGTAATAAAAGTATTCATAATATATTATTTATTGTATATTTTTGTATATGGAAATAAATAATAAACACAAACGCAGACTAATCATCATTATCATTTATTTTTGGAGCAATGTAGAATGATATATAAGTATTATCATCTCCTAAATAGTATAGTATTTTCATTGGGTAATTATTACTGAACTTTAATTCTATTTGTTTCGATAATTTATGAAATTGTGCTACATTATATAGATGGTTTAAACTAAATGATAATTCTAATTTTTCTCCTTCGTCAATCGCAAATGAATTTAAATCGTCAATATTTATTTCAACTGACATCTTACCTAATTCTAAACTCTCTGATGATAATTGTATTTTTTCTTCGGAACATTCAATTCCCATTGTATCGCCAAATAGTTTGAGTTGATTCATTAAATTTGCAAAATTTGTCGAAGATAAATTAAACTCTGCTTGATATTCCATTTCTGGAATAGACAATGTATCAACATCTAAATCCATTAATGGAACGTTAAATTGTTTATCAAATACTGATTTATCATCAGAAGTGAAACTTATAGAAATTTTATCACTATTGTCTAGATCATAATTGATTTCAATATTTTGAGATTTTTCTCGTGTGCTTAGTATTTTAAATAATGTTATGGTATTAATACCAATAGTAATATTTTTACGTTCATTTAAATGGTTATATGTATTAAACCATGTGTTTGGTATATTCAATTCAATAATTGATACGTGTCCTGAGTCCATTGATTGTATAAACATACGTTCATCTTCTAACATAATGTTAATGCTATCTGAAAATAATTTCATATTTTGGAATATAGATGTAAGTATTTCACACTTTGTAGGATCTGTAATTTGAATATTCATTTTTGCAAATTAAATGTATGTGTATATATTTGATTGTATCATTTAAATCGATATTGATAAAATCAATTTTTATATTTTTTAACTTGAACCATGTTCATGAATATATCTAATTTGTTCATTACTGTTTACCTTGTTATGTATTTCGATCTTAGTTTTTACAGATGGCTCAATGTAATGCATAAATATTTTCGCAATATTTTCAAGCATATTTGGTGAATTATATATATGCATTTTTGATAAATACACAGCATATTTTGTTGTATTTTGTAAACATTCACTACAAAACATCTCAATAATTTTTTTGTATCTTTCGGCTGCTGTAATAGTGAAAGAATTTAAGTTTATATGACATTCATAGCCGCCATAAGTGTTAATTACTTCTAATAATAAAGAGAATATGCGATCTATAATCAATTTATAATTATCAGGTGTTCCATATAGTTTAAAAACGGTATAATCAATAAAAATCTTATTTGTATTTTGAATAATATATGCCGTTTTATTTAATAATACTTGGATGTCAAAGTTAGTTGATATTTGTGATGCACATTCTAATTTTTGTGATTTTTTAAACACTATATTTTTACCTCCACCCTGGGAATAGTATGTATCTTGAAATTTTTCAATTTCTTCTATTAAATTGTATGATGACATTAAATATAAAATTAAAAATAAATTTATATTTAAATATTATCTTATTTTTATATATTTTTATAAAAATATATCCTAAATATTGTTATTCACCATACTTTGTGATATTTCAAATGTTTCTGCGTTTAAATCAACACTTTCAGATTGTTCGGTATTATCAATTCGAATATTTTTATAATCTGATAGAATTTGAATTCTATCTTCCATTAATGTTTTATTTACCTCCATTGTGAATGATTGTAATTTTAAAACAATATCTTTTAATTCACTTATTTCTTCTACTAGTAATTCAAATTTTTTATCCATTTCTACAACATATTCGGCAATCGGAACTTTAATAACTTCACTTGAATCATTTACTTCGATATTTTCAGTATCTTCAGATGCGAATTGTTCTAATTGCACACCATTCTCTTTAACCTCTTTCATAAATTGTTCGAGATTAATTAAACGGTTATCAATTACCGCAATTACTTGTGGTAATGTAAGCTTTGGGCTGTCCATTGAACTAGCTTCAGATTGAGGCGGGAATGAATTAGGTTGTTGTGGTGTAGTAGGTTGTATTCCAGCACGTCTTTTTTTTGCAGCAGCGATAGAATTACTCATTAATATATTATATTAAATGTATTATCTAAATCATTTTTAACGCATTTTATAAAAATAAATTATGCCTGCATTTTCATTTTTATTGATGAATGTGATAAATATGGTCTTACCCATTTAATATCGGAAATATTATAATCTTCTATACTTGCATGTTTATTGCAAATTTCGATTTCTGGAAAATCAAAAGGATTTCTTTCAATTTGTATTTTTAATGCTATTAAGTGATCTTCGTATATATGACAATTTCCTAAAAAATGTACGAATTCATCCGCTACTAATCCACAATGTTTTGCTAAAATATGCGTAAGAAGTGAATAAGATGCAATATTAAACGGTACACCTAAACCAATATCCCCGCTTCTTTGGAAAAGTGCACAAGACAAATATTTTCCATCACGAACATGAAATTGACAAATCATATGACATGGCGGAAGAGCCATTTGATTAATTTGGCATGGATTCCATGCAGACATTACTAGTCTACGCGAACTTCTAGTTTCTGGATTTTTTAATTGGTCAATGATATATTGTAATTGGTCAATTCCTTCTCCGTTGTAATTAGTATTACAATCAAAATATTCTGCGTTAAAATGTCTCCATTGATGACCATATACTGGTCCTAAATCATTTTCTTCAAGGTTATAAAGTCCACGGCTATCTAAAAACTCTCTACTTGAGTTATCATTCCAAATATTTACTTTCTTTTCTTTTAATTCTGTATTATTTGTACTTCCTTTAATAAACCAGAATAATTCTTCGAAGCATACTCTCCATGCTACTTGTTTAGTAGTAAGAATTGGTATTTTGCCGTTTTTTAATGAGAATTTCATCATATTTCCGAATTTTGTATATGTTTTTCCATTTCGACTTTCTTCTATGGAACCATTGTTAATTATATCCTTGATTAAATCGAAATATTGTTGTTCTTCGCGATTCGATGTTTTATATTCATTCGTTTTACGTTCTTTATTCAGACAATTGAAAATTCCTAACATGACTTTATAATTAATTATATAATAATCTTTGTATATTTTTTCTAACCAAAACTATATAGACCTTATTAAAATGGATATTTTACAAGAATCTTCTGATAAATCAAAAATTTCATTTTTTTCTCATGTATTTTCTACAACAGAAGAAGATAAAGGTGAATTGTTAAATGTAGTTCAGTATTCTTTGTTAGGCGTAGCACCAGTTGTAATATTGAACAAACTAATTCAACGATTTATACCTGAGGCAGATTCAGAAAAATCAACTTTAGAACTTTTAGCAGAAATATTAATTCAATTGATTGTTATATTTTGTGGTATCGTATTTATACATAGAACAATAACTTATATCCCAACATATAGTGGATTTAAATATGAAAATTTTGTTTTAACTAATGTAATTTTATCATTTTTAGTGATAGTTTTAAGTATCCAATCGAAGGTTGGTATTAAAGTTAATATATTAGTTGATCGCATTAATGAATTATGGAATGGTTCATCTCAGGATAAAAAAACAAATTTAAAAAACGGAGTTCGTGTATCTCAACCAGTATCGAGACATATGCCAAGTCAATCTGATTATTTAGATAACAATAGTATGCAGAATGATATGTTTCCTCCAGCGCCAGTAGCAGTTCAAAGACCAAACCAAATGAATGAATCTTATGGTAATATGAATAAAGGCGGACAGCCATTGGAAATGTATAACCCTGGTCCAATGGCAGCTAATAGTATGTTAGGTGGTGCATTTGGTTCTGTGTTTTAAATTTATTGCAAGAGAAATAAAATAAATATAAATACCATTTTTATATTTATTTATAAAACAAGATATAAGCCAAAAATGGTGATTCAAATGTAAAAAAATATATACAAATATACAGTATTGTTCATTTTTATGTTTTATACAACAGGCAAAATATCCATTACGACGATTCCAATATCATCACACTGGTGTCTTACGTATGACGCAACAGTTATGTCATTTGGTGATTCTAATCGATACATATTCCATTTTTGAAGCCATCTGCTTAATGCAAATTGTAAAATATCATTTCCTTCCATTTTATATAATTTGTTCATTTCATTTATGTTATCTTTCATTATCATGTCCCACAATCCATCGCTTCCTACTATTACGCGTATAGTATCAGATTCGTCAAATTTTATTTTTGAAACAGATGGAGTACACCCAGTTATACCATTATGACCCAGCGACTGAGAACATGCAATAAGAGTATTGTCTGGATAGCGAATATATTCACTATCAACGCCAATTAAATCCGTATCGTTAAATACTTTTATATCTATAGTTGGTCGTGTAATTATATTATTTTTATGTAATTTTAGTAATCTATCTCTTTCTGATTGATTTTGCCAATTATGTTCTTCAGTTAATAGTACTAATTCACCATTTTTAAAAATTGCTGCTTGTGAATCACCACAATTAATTACTTCAACATGGTGTTTGTGATATTTAACAAGACATACTGTTGAACCACTTGTGTAATAATAATTATTATTTTTAAATTCGTTGTTTATATATTCGGATAGTCTTTCAATTGGGTTTTTATTTGAAATTATTGTGTTTAATTTATTTTTATCAAAATCGCGTAAAATATTAATACAGAAATCAGAACCATGCCCGTCGGCTACCATGCACCAGTCAAATTCTTCGCCAGTTTCGTCTATATATTTACCAATAAACGTCGCATCTTGAGCTTTACACATTTGTTCGATATGTTCTGTAACAAATACATTATGAGTTTTTTTTTCTGGTATATACGTATCTCTTAACAATTCGCTTGCTACCAAAGGAGTTGTGCTAATAAATAATGCCATTATTAAATATTTTATTTATAATTAATAATATTTGTATTAATTTGAATCAATTTTTATCCATTTCTCGGTACAAAGCCAATTGAATTTAACATATCCATCTTTTGTATTGATTTTTCAAAGTTATTGTTCGAGTTTAATCCTGAAAATAAGTAATCTGTATTAGGACTTTCTTCATTTTTCTTTATTTGTTTATAAACATCATTAATTTTTTCAGTGACATTTATTAGAACTTCTTTTCTAGTAATCAATTCAATATTGTTTGGAACGTGTTCTGTTAATAATTCAACTGCATAATATAATAGATATTTACGTTTTTTACAACAACCACTTGTATAATTGGTTATAAATATATTTTTTAATGATATCATTAAATTTTCTATGAATAAATTTTGTGGAGTTAATTTTGAACTATAATATATAAGGGTATCCCATATGATCCATATAATATCACGTTGATATTTATATTCTACGTCGTTTTTGCGTCGTTGACACAAACATGGTTCTTTTCTTTTTTTACATATAATATCAAATTCAATAATCCATTCAATCCAATAGCACGCAAGCAACATATTCGGTTTATCGTTTGATATTTGAAATGCAAATTCATTAATCGGTACAATTAATTCTTTTGGATCTTCCGGCATCATTATATTTTCTATAAAAGTTATATTGGGTGCTTTGAAACGATCTGTCATTTGCGTAATATCAAATTCTTCTACTCGATTTATTTTAATTGTTTCAAAACTATTTTTTTTTGGAGAAATTGCAATGATTGTAATTATTTCGGCGAATAACTTTCTTATAGTTAAATTATTTCTTAGTTGTAATTCAGAAGTAAAATGACCTTGTTGTACAATATTACTAAAGATTTGCATTCTTTTGTCTAAATAAATTATTATTTTTGGATTTGCTACATGGATATGTTTACCTACAAAATATAAAATACACTCCCAAACATCGTTGAAATGTCCGGCACATATTAACTCGGCACACCAATAACAAGCCGGTTCTATTTTACTTTTTAACATATTTTCAATAAATTGTTTCTTTACTTCTGTTTTTTTATATCCAGATAAAGTTATACCTTTGAAATTAGATGACGTTCGAATGTCATTAATAAGGGTATTTTCGGGAATAGACATTATTTTTATTTTATATTTTGTATGTTATAGATAAAAAAATGTTATTTATTATACATATTATAATAAATAATATAATTAATGTTAAAACTAAATTCGAATGTTATTATTCAGTAATAATTCGAGGAACAATATTAATAGTTTGTAATTCTTGAAACAGCAACTTATTTGCATATGGCATATCAACCAATGCAAAGTCAGTTTTATTTCCACAAGTTTTACATAAGTGTATAGTAAAATCACTATTTGTATAAAATTTATTATTGTTATTACCGTCATTGCATACTGCAATCATGCCACATTTTTTACAAACATTTACATTATATTTATCGGAAACTTCATATAATCTTTCTTTACAGAATCTCGTAGCACCATGAGATATCAATACATCTCTTTCCATCTCTCCTACTCTAAGACCACCTGCTCTACTTCGTCCTTCTGCAGGTTGATGTGTTAAATTCACCATTGGACCGGTAGCACGACTATGTACTTTATCACTTACCATGTGTTTTAATCTTTGATAAAATACTGGACCTATAAATATACTCGTTTCTAATTGTTCTCCAGTTAGACCGTTATACATTACTTCATTTCCATAACTTTCATAACCTAATTTTTGTAATTCTTCTGCGATGGTTTTAACTTCTAAATTACCAAAACTTGTGCCATCGCCAAATAAACCAAGTTCCAATAATACCTTACCGAGTAATGTCTCTTTTAATTGACCTATAGTCATTCTGGATGGAATAGCATGTGGATTGATAATAATGTCTGGACGCAATCCATCTTTTGTAAATGGCATATCACATTCAGGTATAATATTTCCACAAGTGCCTTTTTGTCCATGTCTACTTGAAAACTTATCTCCAAATACCGGTTTTCTATGAATTCTTACGCGCACTTTTGCGAAATTATAACCGTCTCCATTTCTACCAGTATAATTTTTATCTATATAGGTTTCTTCTGTTGTACTATATGCACGGCTTTGATCTTCATATTTAATAATTTTAGTAGGATCATTTCTGTTTTCTTTAATTGGAATAATTTTTGCAATAATGATATCTCTATTTTCAATTAGTGTATTTTCTGGAATAAATCCTTGTGAATTTAATTTATTATAGTTTCCGAATTTAATGCTTCGCGTTTTAGTAGGGTCTGGCTTGCATCGAATAATTTCATCACGTATAATATTTTTATCTTCGTCTTTTTCAGTATGGTAAATTGTGGCACTAAACAGTCCTCGATCAATAGAACCTTTATTAACTAAGACACTATCTTCTTGATTATATCCTGTATGTGTCATAATTGCTACATGAATTTGAGATCCAGATGGTATTCTATTTAAATGTATGAAATTCATTAGACGTGTATCAACAAGAGGACGACTTGGATAAGTTAATACATAAGAAGTTTTATCCATTCTTTGGTCGAAGTTCATCGCATAAACGCCCAGTGCTTGTTTTGCCATAGCACATTGATATGTATTTCTTGGTGCTTGGTTATGATCAGGAAAGGGTGTACATGATGCTAATACGCCGAATATTGTACTAGGGTGAATTTCGCAGTGTGTATAATTATAATATGTATTTTTATCTTGTAAATATCCATCCTTTGATTTCATTGCAATCATCGCATGATTTTGTTCTTCTGGATCTATATATTCAATAACTGAATCTGATAATTTACATGATGTAATCAAATCGTTCCATGAAATCTCTTTATTCGCAATATCTGATATAATTTCTTTTGTAATTATCGCTTTACCGTCGCGAACTCTCAGTACTGGTCTTACCATTCTACCTCCATCACTGCATATTCGTATTTGCGCATTTTTAAAATCAAATATGATTGAAGTATAAATATTGATAATTCCTTTATACTTTTTATCCTTCATATCAGTGTATAATTTCATAGGGTCTTTTGCTATACCAACCCAACAACCATTTATAAAAACTTTGATTTTCTGAAACAATTCGGATGGTGATATCTCATCTACTTTCATTATATTCGGTTCGACATATTCATATAAAGATGAGCTATTTGTCGGTATAGTTAAGTGAGTCATATAACTAATATTCTTAACTACACCGATTGATTGACCTTCTGGAGTTTCGGCTGGACATAAATATCCCCATGTTGTATTATGTAATTTACGTGGGGCAATTAATTCGCCACTTTTTTCAAGTGGGGTATTTATTCTACGTAAATGACTCATACTCGCCATATAAGTTAACCGATTTAATACTTGCGCTACGCCAACCTTAGCATTATTCGCTTGCTTTATACTAAAATCACCAGTAGCAAGTGCGCGAGTGATGCCGTTTTCAATAGTTGTTGATTTCATTATTTTATAAATATTTGTCATGTTGATTATATTTTCATAATCTTCAGTTGAACGCCAAGACCCGTTATTAATCTCACGAATAACTTGTTTTTGCATTTCTTTAACGAGTTTATTAAAATAATTTCGAAATAGATTATTTAATAGAGTTCCAGTAAGTTCAATACGCTTATTTAAATATGAATCTCGATCATCAGGTGGTCTTCGTCCTAATCCAGTTTGAATTAATTGATTTGTCATATAGCCGAGTAAATATAATTTTTGTGTTAATGTTTTACAATGTGGAAATAAATCGTTGTTTAATACATCTATTGCAAATTCTCTCTTTTTTTTTATTCCAGTTTCTCGATCCATGTTTAGTGGTGTATATGCAACAGATGCAGTAATATGACGAATCGCATCTTCTTGTGTCATGTATTTATTCGCATCGATAATAGATGCTTGTAAGAAATCCAACATACTTTTGGTTTGTTCATTGTTAATATCTAAAATAATATATTCACAAATGTTTTTATCAGTTAATACGCCTAGCGCTCTGAAAACGGTAAACAGCTCAATTGGTTGTTTAATTCTTGGTATATTAATAAATAATCCATGACCGAACCCATTGTTTTTACTTGCGATCATTATTTCTATTTGTTTTGGAGATATACATTTAAAATCAGGCACCGATTTGATTTCAGCATACCATGACCATTTTGTTGTATTTTTACCATCGAAACAATATACGCGATTTTCTGCAGCTCTTTCTTGACCCAATACAGTTTTTTCAGAACCTTTAATAATAAAATAACCACCGCAATCCATCGGACATTCTCCTGTAAATTGTGGAGGAATATGTCTATTTTGTGTTAATAGACAAATAGACGATTTTAACATAATTGGCATTTTTCCGATATTGATCTTAGGAAGTGTTTTATTAATTATCTTTGGAGTATCCATTTGTTCTGTATTACGAATAATATACTGAATTTGTAAATCAACTGTCATTGTCGAAGAATATGTAAAATTTCGTAATTTCGCTTCTTGTGGAAACATTAATTTAGTAGCACCATTGTTTTCGTGTATTTGTGGTGGATGTAATTTAAAATTTTCAAATGATACATATATTTCTAAGAAATATTGTTCTTTTTCTTGAACATAATCATTTTCAGAACGAATAACTACAGGATTGAACATTTGTATTGTTCTTAATATTTGAAAATTAATAAAGTGATTATATGATTCAATCTGATGTCTTACTAATCGATCCAAATGTTGTCCGCGGAAATAAGATTCAATTATAGTGTATGGTTCTTCAATATATTCACCCAAATGACCTAATACGTTTTGTTCTATTTCACATGGGTTTGATTCGATTTGTTCTTTTAATTTTTCCAAATGATTTTCTTCATTAATAATTCTCATAATATCTTCTTGAGTAGATGATATTTTATTGGATTTATATGATGCATCTGTTTTACTTTTTTTTATTTTTATTTTATATTGAGTTTGAGAATTATCTAAATTTTGAACCTTTTCATTATATTGAACGGACTCGGTTGATAGACTCATTTTATTCTAATAATGTATTATTATGTTATGTTTAAATTATTTTTATTTAATGATATCAATTTTTGTAAATAACTATTTTATTATAACGTAATAAAACCATCTTTACAAAGTTTATGAATGGATAATTTCATAGATTATTTGGATAATTATAAAACAAATAAGTCGGTCGATTATAATGATGTATGCAATATATTAAATACTACACAATATCATTTTAATGAAAATAAATTATATGATATTCAATTTACAGGTATTCCATATAAAAATTATTCAATGTGGAATTCATTAAATAATACATATATTCCAGCTAATAATAAATATGAATTGTGGAAAAAAGAACACGAATCATTAATTAATATAAGAAATACAAAAATAACTAAAAAAAAACAAAATGTATATATAAATGTTTGCGTTGAAAAGATAGACGATCTAATAAAATTAATTGATGATAATTCATATGACGAAGCAAATGACTATAATATTGACTTAAAATCTTTGCATAATATTCGAACTGAACTATGTGAATTAAATAATATGATTGGAATGGATAAATTGAAGACATCTATATTAAACCAATTAATATATTTTATGCAAGAGCTTCATATAAGTAATAACGGTAGTGATTTTAAACATACTGTTATTTCCGGACCACCAGGTACGGGGAAAACTGAAATAGCAAAAATTATTGGAAAAATGTATTCCAAAGTAGGAATATTAAAAAAAAATGTTTTTAAAAAAGTAACAAGAAGCGATTTAGTTGCGGGTTATTTAGGTCAAACTGCAATAAAAACAAAAAATATTATAAATGAATGTTTAGATGGTTGTTTATTTATTGACGAGGCATATTCGCTTGCTAGTCCAAATGAAAATGATAGTTATTCAAAAGAATGTATTGATACTATTTGCGAGGCACTGAGTAATCATAAAGATAATTTAATGGTAATAATTGCGGGATATGAGAATGAGTTGAATAATACATTTTTCAGCGCGAACCCTGGATTAGAATCAAGGTTTATTTGGAGATTTAATATTGAGAACTATAATTCAAATGAAATGATGCAAATATTCAAAAAGAAGGTTAAAGAAAATGGCTGGGAATTAGATACCGATGTAATGATAAAAGTGAAATGGTTCGAAGATAAGAAGGATGAGTTCAAATTTTTTGGTAGAGATATGGAACTATTATTCTCGCATATGAAAGTGTGTCATTCACGTCGCATTTATGGTAAAAATGATATTACTCGTAAGTTAATTACATTAGAAGACATGGATAATGGATATAAGAAATTTTTAGATAATAAGAAAAAAACAAATAAAAGTAATGTTTTATACGGTTTGTATGTATAATTTAGATATAACTTAATAATATAGGTTATATCTAAATATAAACATGAGCGAGGAGAAAAGAACTATAAAAATTAATACTGCTTTGTTTAAAATACCTGATACTAGAAAAAATAGAAAACCAAAAGAACAAAAAGAAATTAAGGTTAAAACGCCAAAAAAGGAGAACAATAAAACATTAAAGAGAAGTTTACTTCGGTTTTTACGAAATCATCAAGAACAAAATATAAATCAATTAAGTTCTGCAAATAAAAATGAAATTGAGAAACCAAAACCGAATACTAGTACTACCGATTTTAATAACGATTTTAATGAATCTTTAGAGTATCTTACGAGATTAACAAAAGAAAATGAAAACAATTCAATTATAAATCCTCATAATAAAACTTTAAAGCAGTATCCAGATTATGGTAAAACAAGTATAACAGAACCAATTATTAATACAAATGTTCCAATGGAATTAATGCAAAATGATTTTACAAATAAAATTACAGAGACAATTCAAACAAACCAACCGGTTTCGATTAATTATAAACATTATCCTCCTCCGAGTTATGGTTGTTTAAAACAAGGTTCTTTACCTACATTCCGAACATGGAAGAATCAAACGCAAAGAAATACGAACACTCCAATATTGAATTATACGCCAACAATATCATCCAATACAGAACATAATCTAAACAATCATCTTGATAACCCTCGCATAAATACGAGTGTTGTATCGAATACAAATCCTATACAACAATCAAATAAAATGAATAATATGATAGAAAAAAGTATAATTACGCAAAATATTGAGAAAATGACGAATATAAACAATCAAAATAATCAAAAGTATAGAAAATTTATTAAAAAACAAAAAAAGACACTTAGGAGAACATATAACGTAGGTAAATCGAAAATGTATCCAAAAATATCAGTTTTAGTATCAAATAAAACAATACGTAATAATATTACAACAAAATCGCAATTATTAAAACAAGTATCAATACAAGAAATTAAGAAATATTTAATCAAAAAGGGATTTATTAGAATCGGTTCGATTGCACCAAATGATGTGCTTCGTAAAATGTATGAAACGTCAATTTTAATGTGCGGTGAAATACAAAATCATAACCCAGATAATTTGTTATATAATTATTTACATAATTCGGAAGAATAAATATAATATCTTTACAAACGAATTAAATATTTATCTGTAATAAATAAAAATGAAATATATTTTTATTATTTACTCTATTATTTTATCACCACTTTTGGCAATTCAACTTAAACCAAAATTATGTATTGATTGTAAGTTTTATAAAAACAACATTTTTACTGGTAGTGAATTTGGAAAATGTTCATTATTTCCCAAAGATAATTACAATGTTGATTTTTTGGTGAATGGAAATAAAAATAATAATATAGAATACCATTACTGTTCTACATCAAGACTAAGTGATAATATGTGTGGAAAAGAAGCCAAATATTATTACAAAAAATAGGCAATACTATAAGAACGAAATATATAAAAAATGGACAAAGTATTATATCCATTTTTTATACTCTATGTTATGAATCAATATATTTATAAAAATATTAGTAATATACTTACACAGAATGATAATACAAATGCGGAATGTAGACATAAGTTATAGTTTAATCTCGTATTTTCTTTTGTATTGTACTGTAAATTGTTTTTTTCGATTATGTAATCTTCATCTAATATTGGCATAACTTTGGATGACTTTGGTGATCTATCTTTATACAAATTAATGTTAAAGTATCTGGGCATTTTTTTTAACATTGGCAAAAAGTTTTGATTAAAGACGGTATATTTATAATTGTTGTTTAATTTTTTTAATATATTTTTATCTATTTTATAATTACATTTGTTAGTATGTCTAGTATAATCACTTGAAATTGTTTCATCAAACTCGCAGAAAAATCCATAATCGTCTTCTATGTTCGAAGAATCGGTTGTATTATCATTAACTGATGAATTCATTATTATTAAATGATGGTTATATTTATAATATTATATAAATACAAATATAAAAATCAATTTTTATACAAATATAAAACTATTTTATTATAATTGTATAACTATAATAAAAAATTATGTCAGGTTCTCCATTAGTAATAGAATATTTAAATTTAACTAAAGAATATCAATCGAAATATGGAGAATCTACAATAGTCCTTATGCAAGTTGGTGCTTTTTTTGAAATGTACGGATTAAAAACATCAAATACAATAAACGGTAGTAGCATATTAGAGGTTTGTAATATATGTCAATTGAATATATCAGATAAAAAAATTTGTGTTGGCAAAGATGAAGTGGTCATGGCTGGATTTCGTGATTATTCATTGGATAAATATATATTAAAACTTACTGATGCAGGTTTCACTGCTGCTGTATATACACAAGAAAAAACCGGTAAAGTCGTTTCTCGTTCTCTATATTCTGTTTTTTCTCCAGGGACGTATATTTCACATGATACTGATAGTTCTCCGCAAATTACAAATAATATTATTTGCATTTGGATAGATGTTATAAAATCGATACGTAGTGTTAAGGAGAATATAATATGCGGAATTTCAGTAGCAAATATTTTTACTGGTAAATCGTTTATGTTCGAATATGAAACGCCATTTTATATGAATCCAACTACATTTGATGAGCTAGAACATTATATATCGGTATTTAATCCGAGCGAAGTGATATTTATTTCTCCTTTTGATAATGATATTATTCGAACTATTTTACAATATTCGGGTGTAAAATGCAATGTACATCGCATAGATTCAAGAGATTTATCCAATGAAAAAGTGCAAAATTGTATGAAACAAAAATATATATCTCATATATTGGCATCTTTCTTTGGACAAGAAAGTATACATATATGTGCGGAATTTGAAAATTATGTTATTGCTACACAATCGTTTTGTTATTTGTTAGACTTTATACAAGAACATAATCCAAACTTGGTGCGTAAAATTAGTATACCGACATTTAACAACATATCAACGCGGATGGTATTAGCGAATCATACATTAAAACAATTGAATATTATTGATGATCATGGTAAACAAAGTGGCAATTTATCATCGGTTTTATCTTTTTTAAACAAATGCTGTTCTCCGATGGGTAAACGAATGTTTGAATATCAATTAACAAATCCAACATTTGAAAAACAATGGCTACAGAATGAATATGATATAACTTCAATTATGTTAGATAATTATCATTTTGTAGAATTATTTCGTAAACAATTATGCAATTTGCGGGATATGGAAAAAATAAGTAGACAATTGGTTGTTCGTAAACTATATCCATCCAGCATTTATCATTTATATTCTTCTATTGTTATATTGCAACAAATAAATGAATGTTTGGTCGAAAATCCAGAAATATCAAAATATTTGGTTTTATCTTATGAGAAAAGTTCTCCAAACGAATATATAAAAAAAATTACAAATGGTATTACTTCGTTTTTAGACCAGCATCTTATAATTGAAAAATGTAAATTGTTAACATCAACACAAACGTTTGCGGATAATATTATTCGAAGAGGTGTATCTATAAAATTAGATGATTTGTTAGATAAACGAGAACTTGATAATGAAATATTAAATGAAATCCAAAATTATTTTAATAATTTATTGAGAACACATGAAAATAAACCATCATTAAAATTCATAGATAAACATGAAACTGATAAGTCGGGAATTAGTTTACAACTTACAAAAAAGCGTGCGACTACATTAAAAAATATAATAAATTCAATTGGAAAAAAGACAATTGAAATAAAAGGAAAGTTAATTGATCTTACTGAAATTAAATTTGTATCCGCTTCCAGTAATGCAGATGAAATTAGTTTTCCATTATTAAATAAAATAACAAAAGAGCTACTGAATATTGGAAATGAAATAGATCAAGTTATTTGCAGCGTCTATGAAGAAATTTTAACAAAATTAGAGAAAACATGGTTTACAGAAATTGAGTCATTGGGAGATTATGCCGCAAGATTAGATACTTTACAATGTAAAGCGTATATTGCACGCATATATAATTATTGCAAACCAGAAATTCAAGATTCGCCGAAATCTTTCGTTCGCGTTAAAGAAATACGGCATTGTTTAATAGAACACATACAAACGAATGAAGTATACGTTGCAAATGATATGCATATTGGATGTGATAACCAAGATGGCATGTTATTGTATGGTACAAATGCTGTTGGTAAAACAAGTTTAATACGCGCATTAGGTATAGCAGTGATATTAGCACAATGTGGTATGTATGTACCTTGTTCTCAATTTGTATATTATCCTTATACGGCAATATATTCACGCATTCTTGGAAATGATAATTTGTTTAAAGGATTATCTACATTTGTCGTAGAAATGTCAGAATTGAGAACAATATTAAAAATGTCGGATGAAAATAGCTTAATTTTGGGAGATGAAGTATGTTCTGGAACAGAGACAGAATCCGCATTGAGTATTTTTGTATCAGCTTTAATGGATTTACATAATAAGAAAACGTCTTTTATATTTGCTACGCATTTTCATGAAATAATCCAATATGATGAAATTAAACAATTATGTAATATGGTTCTTTGTCATATGTCAGTGGTATATGATAGAGAACAAGACTGTTTGGTTTATGACCGTAAATTGCAATATGGTCCTGGAAATAGAATGTACGGATTAGAAGTATGTAAATCATTATATTTACCAAATGAATTCTTGGAACGTGCATATAATATACGAAATAAATATTACCCTGAGAATCGTGGAGAATTATCTCACGATTCTAGCGTTTATAATTCAAAAAAAATAAGAGGAATATGTGAGAAATGCAATAGTGAAATTGCGAAAGAGACTCATCATTTATCTCCTCAAAAAGATGCATCTGATACAGGATTTATTGGTTCATTTCATAAAAATCACCCTGCGAATTTGATGGCTTTGTGTGAAAAATGTCATGATGAGTTGCATAAAAAAGATACAAAAATAAAACGTAAAAAAACTACAAAAGGATACACAGTAGCATAATTTTTTTACATTTTGCAATTTCCATAACATTTGCCTTGGTGAAAATAAAAATCTTTATTTTTTAAATAAATATCACTATAATTCGATTTTATCGTAGGACCATTTTCATTGCCAGCTACGCATTTTTCGCCTCCTAATAATACGCAGCATGATGTTGATGCGCAAGTATTTTTATCTATTTTTAAACATGCAGCTTCAGTATTACTATTGCTATTTTTATTAAATGAACAGAAACCACCTAATTGTGAAGCGGTATCATATACCGGTTTTGTATAACTTAATCCAGTTAATCTACTTAAATATACAGAATCTTCATAATTAGGAACATAATTAGATGAGCCATATCGAAAAGTACCAGGCTCGTTATATATAGTATTTCCTTTAACACTAGTCCATGGCAATTCTACAACATTTCCACTTTGGTCTTTCACATAAATTGGTTTTACAAGCCCTACATCTAAATCGTTTTGTTTAATGATATCTTGTTCTGAGTCATGATATTGTACATTGTAGTTATCGGTTTTATAGTTTGTCTTTTCACTAAGTTCTTGTGAAATCGGCGATTCACTTGGTGAATTTCTTAATAATGAGTTTGTTCTAGATTCTTTTGATACATCTTTTTTTAATTCTTCTGCAATAGTTGATTTTTGTGTAGTATATCCTTCTTTTATTATACTTCCAAATGTTAAAGTTGAAAATAATAATAACAAGAATGAAATAATAATTATATACTTGTTCATGTTATATTATAGAATAATATATTTTAGTTGTAAAAATTGAAATAAAATATATAAATATATTACATATATTAAATATAAGTTAAAATGATAATTCCAGTCAAATGCTTTACTTGTGGATGTGTTCTTGCTGATAAATACAGATATTTTCAAGATCAAGTGCGTAAAATGAAAATATCAAATAACCAACAAATAGATAAAGTTGTATATCTTACAAAGAAAACAATTGATAAAACCCCCGAAGGTATTATATTAGATGATTTAGGTTTAAATAATCCATGTTGTCGTCGTCATATGCTTACTCATGTTGATATTGAATAATCCGAATATAACCAAATTTATAAATATTTTTATATGTACTATTATTATATATATATACATGAACACTTCTCGTATAATGAACAATAGTTGTGGAGGTAAAAGAAAAACACAGAAAAAAAGAACAGCACAGAAAAGAAGAAAAACCAGAGGCGGTAATTGCGAATGTGATAAAACCCACGGTGGTAGCGTAAGAAGAAAAGTAAGAGGAGGTAGTGCTTTTTTGAATGATCTTCCGATTCGTTATCTATATCAGTATAAGAATGAAGAAATGAATCCACAAGATCCACATACCATAAGTTCTGGTAGATTAATGAGCAATCCTATTAAACCTACTTTAGGTGGAAAGTCTAAGAAAAGACGCAACCGTTTAAAACGAGTCCGCGGTGGCGCCTCTGACTTATTGTTGGGTAATGGTACATCAATGAATCCGATTACATCATTTTGGACTAGTGCTGGATTACAAAATCCAATGGGTACATTATCTGCTTCACCTTATGTTAATGCATCCATTAATGTACAGCCAATTGAACAAAATTACGGAAGTCATAATCCACCTTTAGTTTAATGTTTTTTTATATACAATTAATATATATATATATAAAATGGCATTTGCAGGATTACGTAATTTATGTACACCAGCTTATATTTATTTAGTAATATCACTTATTTTTATTATAATTGCAGCAATACAGAATTATGGAAATGTTAATGTCTATTGTTTAGGATCATATTCATGTAATGTATCAAGTACATTTTTAATTTTTATAATTAAATTAGTATACGTATTGTTTTGGAGTTGGATTTTAAATTTAATATGTAGAGCAGGATATTCAGAATTATCGTGGGTTTTACTTCTTCTTCCGGTATTGCTTATTTTTATTTTACTAGCATTATTAATGATTAAGTAAATGAAAACTTTATTATTTATAATGATATAATATAATTATAAATGCCAACAAAAGATAAAAAAGTAAAGAATGTAACATTTAAACGCAGATTAAATACTGTAGTATTACCAGTTCAAGGTGAAATTCAAGAAGTGAAATCTGGATGGAAAAAAGTATATATTTATGGAGAGCCATATATTCGAGGATATGCACATGGTTATTTGTTATTTGAAGAACTAAATCGCGTTAAAACTGTACTGCCATTCATTATTAAAGAACAATTAAACATAACTATATCAGAATATATGAAAAAAAATAAAGAACTAATTGTTCCTATTGTCAAAAAACAGTATAATGAATTTTATGAAGAACTGCGAGGTATATCTGATGGCGCTAGATATAAAGGTATAGATATATCAATCGATTTATTAATTGCATGGAATGCATTTTTATCATTGTATTCTTATTATAAAGATGGCAATATTGAAAGATGTACTGCATTTATAGCATGCGGACATGCTACTGAAAATGGTGATATAGTAATGGCTCATAATACGCATTCTGATTTTGCAACCGGGCAATTATTAAATATAGTTTTACATGTGAATCCTACGTCAGGTAATCAATTTGTAATGCAAACATCAGCAGGATTTATCGCAAGTTCTACAGATTGGTTTATTTCAAAAAATGGTATAATTGGATGTGAAACAACGATTTCAAATATCAATTATAAACCGGAGTTTGGTGCACCTTATTTTTGTAGAATTCGACAAGCAATGCAATATGCAAATACATTAGATGATTGTGTAAATATTATGTCAGAAAATAATGCAGGTGATTATGCATGTTCTTGGTTGTTTGGTGATATAAAACAAAACGAAATTATGTTATTCGAGTTAGGATTAAAAACATACAATATACAAAAAACAAAAAATGGCGTATTTTATGGTATGAATAGTCCAATTAGTTTTAAAATACGTAATTTAGAAACGATGGATAATAGTACTTCTGATATATCTACTAGTTCAGGTTCTCGCAATGAACGATTGAATTATTTATTAAATACTGAATATTATGGTAAAATAAATATACAGAATGCAAAACTAATAATTAGCGATCATTATGATAGTTTTCTAAAAAAAGAACATATCGGATTTCGTAATATATGCAGACATTCGGAAACAGAAGAAGAACCTAACAACGCATTATATGGTAGTACTGATAGTAAAATTACAAATAGCAAAATAGCAAGCGAAATGAAATTTTGGGGTAGATTTGGTTCAGGCTGTGGTCGTTCTTTTAAAATAAAAGAATTCGTTAATAAATACAGTGAATATAAAAAATGGGAAAATGTAGTAGATGATTTTAAACCATATAGATGGGTTGTTTTGTAATTGCGTTATTATTAATATTTAGAAGAAAATATACTACAATAATATATACAATGCCTCGCTGTCCAAAAGGAACTCGTAAAAATAAACGCACCGGAATTTGCCAAAATAAAAACACTTCAAGAAAGCAACAATTAGAGATTAAGTTAAAAACATGTTTAGATGACTTTGAAAAGCTCAAAACCAAAGAAAGAAATTTAACGGAGCAAAAAAAATATCAAAAATTATATTCACAGTGTATGGATTTAGATAATAAAATCGCAAATTTAGATACTGATAAACATTTGACTGAACAAGACGTATTGAATATTATGGAACCTTATAATATTGACTCTGAAATTAGAGAATCAATCAAGCGCAAATTAATGGATTTAACATATAGTGAAAAATATAAAAGTTGTATTACTGGAAAAAAAACAAAAAATTTATATTATATGGCAGATGATAAATTAGCATGTTTTTTTAAATATGGAGATCAAATATAATAATAATGATAATTAGTAATACATTTCACATTGTGAAAAATTGATATAAAAATATTCAGTTAAATTATAATTAACTATATATTTATTTTAAATAAAATGAATCCAACAATCTCTCAAATTTCTGAATCCGGTGATTTATATAAATTTACATTGAGCGGGTTAAATGTAAGTTTAGCAAATGCATTAAGACGTATTATATTGTCCGAAATCCCAACAGTTGTAATAAGAACTGAGACATATCAAGACAATCAATGTAATATTACATTAAATACATCGAGATTACATAATGAAATTTTAAAACAAAGATTAAGTTGTATTCCAATTCATATGAAAATGAATGAATTAGAACTTCTTCCCGGAAATTATATATTAGAACTTGACGCTAAAAATGATACAGATAGTATTATGTATGCTACAACCGAACACTTTAAAATTAAAAATAAAACAAATGGAAACTATTTAACACGTGAAGAAACGCAGCGTATATTTCCTCCTTGTGTTAAAACAAATTCTTACATTGATTTTGCGAGATTGCGTCCAAAAATTAGTGATAGTATACCAGGAGAAGCTTTAAAATTAACAGCAGAATTTTCAATTAGTTATGCGCGAGTAAATAGTATGTTTAATGTTGTATCGAAATGTTCTTACGGAAATACGCCTTACATGGAAAAAATAAACGAAGAATGGAGTGAGCGAGAGTCTAAATTTCGATCACAAGAAATGCCCGATAATGAAATTGAATTTCACAAAAAAAATTATTATATATTAGACGCACAGAGAAAATACGTTGAAGATAGTTATGATTTTGTAGTACAAACCGTAGGAGTATTTGATAATCGCGATATTGTTAAGACTGCAGCAAACGTATTAGTAAAAAAGTTTCAATCATTAATTGATGATCTAGATTCAGATATTGTATCGATTTTAAACAGTGAGACTACTATGGAAAATTGTTATGATGTTATTTTAGAAAATGAAGATTATACTATAGGAAAGGTAATTGAATATATATTATATGAAAAATATTATATTGGTGAAAAAACACTTACATTTTGCGGATTTAAGAAATTTCATCCACACGATACGAATAGTACGATACGTATAGCATTCGAACAAAAATCAGATAAAACTATGATTAAACAATATATACATACAGCATGTATTGAAGCCCAAGAAGTATTTAAAAAAATATATAAGTTATTCTAAGCGAATAATTGTAATGTATTATATTATGTTTCTGTTGAATATAATACATTTACTTGTTTTGCTATATAAAAATAATAAAATTGAAACTGTTTTTTTATATTCATCAATAGATAATACAAACAGAATGAGTATTTTTAAGAGTTGTTTTATAAGATGCTCTCATATAAGCTGCAGTGGTATTTGGAATAGTTTATGTTGTTTCAATACAAGTTCTGTGCCGAAATATGTAATTAAACCAAATTTAATAATAAATGATAAATATTCATTGTTTAATGAATCAAACATATCGGATTATGATAATGCTACATGGGAAAATACGATTGGGTTTGTTCCTCCTATAACAAGAGGTAAAGTAATAAAAGTATATGACGGTGATACAATAACAATCGCGTCTAAATTGCCGTATATTGATTCTGTAATATATCGATTTTCAGTAAGGTTGATAGGTATTGATGCACCTGAAATAAAAGGTTCGACTGATATAGAGAAAAAATTAGCAAAAGTTTCGAGAGATGCATTACATAAATTAATATTTGGAAAAATAGTGAGATTAGAAAACGTTGGTACAGAAAAATATGGAAGATTACTTGCAAATGTTTATTTAGATGATATTAATGTAAGCGAATGGATGATTAAAAATGGATATGCGATTTCGTATAATGGTGGTAGAAAAATAAGACCAAATGATTGGGACGTATAATTTTAGTAAAATAGTAATATTTACATATTTTTTTATACAATCTGTATAAAATTGAAATTGTTAGTTATAATAAAAATATAGGTATAAAACAACATTTTATAAGCAAACATGGAGAAACGTTTAAATAAGAAAATCGAGACATATATTTCAGAGTTTAAAGAAAATATCAAAAAAAAAATTACTGATTTAAATTTTGAGGAAAAAACAAAAATGAATGATTTAGTCGAATATGTATATGAATATTCTCGATTAACATTAGAAAAAGATGATTTCGTCAAAAGGAAGCGTATAAAAAATTCTATACCAAATATGAATCGTTGTAATGCTAGACGAGCAAATGGTGAACAATGTACTAGACGAAGAAAAGAAGGGTGTGATTTTTGTGGAACACATTTCAAAGGCGCACAGTATGGATTAATTACAAATGAACAAACAATTGAGAATAGTAGACAATCATTGGAGGTTCATACTGAAGATATTAATGGAATTATTTATTATTTTGATAAATTTTCAAATGTCTATAATACAGAAGATATATTAGAAGGAAAGCAAAACCCTAGAATTATTGCAAAATATACAAAGATTAATGATGCGTATACTATATCGGAATTTCTTTAACGACTCTCTTTATAGTTTCAACTGTAGCTTCTTCTCTACTGTCTAAAATAAAATTATTAACTTCAACTGCCTTTGTAATATCGCCTTTATAAAAATTTGATAAAACCGTAAGTAGTTTTTTTTGGGTAATTGGTTTTTTCACGTTTCTTTTAGAATACATTAATTTACCATCCATAATATCAAATTCATCGATTTCATTATCGCGCATTATATTGATTAGCTCTTGTGATATCTTTTTTTGTTCATTTTTTCGAAAATTTTCTTCTTTTTTTAATTGGCGTATCTCATTATCGATTTTCACCCAATTTCTTATTGTTTTTATTAGTTCTTCTTTTGTAGTCATTCTATATATTATAAATTCACATTTTTATATTATTTAGTAATTAACCGTTTATTAAATTCGTTATAAATATATATATATACTTTATTCAAAATGAAAATGATGTTTAGTAGAACAAATCAAAGAACAATGAATAGTAATAGTAGTATAAACGATAATAATACTCAACAAAATGCGGTTTTACCACAAGTAGGATTTTATAGAAAATCGAGAATGTTTTCATTTCCCATTCCAATGATAAACCAAAACCAAACTGTATCGCCAATAAATGATTCAAATATAACTATAGTACCAACACCTGAAACACCTTCATCTGCTCCTAAAAAAATGAAATGGGGAGAACCTACATGGTTTTTATTACATACATTAGCCGAAAAGGTTAAATCTGAAAGTTTTCCATTAATTCGTAATGAATTATTGCAGAATATTTATAATATTTGCACGAATTTACCATGCCCGGTTTGCGCAGAACATGCAAGAAATTATTTAAATTCGATTAATTTTAATACAATACTTACTAAACAAGATTTAAAAATAATATTGTTTAATTTTCATAATCAATTGAATGCAAAAAAAGGGTTTCCTATATTTATGGAGAACGATTTAAATGAAAAATATTCAAAAGCAAACACAATTAACATAATTTATAATTTTATGGATAGTTTTTTAGAAAAAGATAAAATCCCACAAATGATGGCAAATGGTATGTTTCGGCGAAGAATTGCATCAAAAATTAGCGAATGGTTTACTAATAATATTATACATTTTGAATTATAATTATTTGTTTTGTTTCTTTGTATATGTACATTTATATAGAGTTTTGCTTGGTCGAGAACATGTCTGTTTGTTGCTTATACCATTAAAAAACTTTAACTCATCTATTCCAGATGCGGTTATAATAGAAGCCCATAATACACCAATGATACCTCCAACGATAAATGAAACAATTAATCCAGGAATACTAATACATGAATTATTCAAATTCCATGTAGCATCACAAAGTATTAATATAGGAAATAATAAAAATGTAGGTACATTGTTAGCCCATAAACCCTCCTTTCCAATTATATAAAACAAATAAAAAAATGTGTATGATAAGATAGTAAGTCCCAGTGGTATGTTTGAAATCGGTGAACCATTTGATAAAGTTATAAATTTACATAATTGAGGAAGCGAATCAACCGCGAACAATTTAATATTTCCCAAACTAGCAGTAGCAAAACATGCAAATAACAATCCAATTAAATATATAATACCTTTTAAATCTTGATTAAATACTGAACTTAATGTAAAATAACAAACCAATATAAAAGGCGCTAAACGAATAAAAAGATATGTTATATTAAAAAGATTAATTTCCATTATGATATATGATATATATTATATATTATAATTAGACAAAAACATGAGATAAAACCTCTTTTATAGTAGATATTTCAATAAATGTAATATTTGACTGTTCTCCGTGTTTTTCTATAAAATCTAAATATTCATTGTGGTTTTTACTTGGATAAATAAACGTGCTAATACCCGCGCGAATTCCACCTAATATCTTAACGTCTAACCCTCCAATTGGGAGAACATTACCTTGTAAATCGATTTCTCCAGTAATTGCTATATCGTTTTTAATGTGAATATTGTTTAAAATACTATATATTGCTAACGTAATTGCTACCCCAGCGGATGGTCCATCTTTTGATACAGCACCCTCGGGACAGTGTATATGTATTCCATTTGTTTTATTTTGTTCACAGTGTTTAAAAATTATACTTCTAATATCAGGAGAACATAAATTCCATGCAACTGTTTTTGCTACATTCATACTTTCTTTCATTACATCACCTTGCATGCCAGTTAATTTTAATTCTAAGAATTGTGTTGATGGAAAAAAAACAACTTCAATTGGTATTATACCGCCTTTTCCAAGCGAATTAGCCCACAATCCATTTATAACTCCAATTTTACTATTTTCGTGAATTTTTGTATCAATGATTTTTTTATATTTTTTCAGATATTTTTTATCTAAATCGTCATTTGTAATTATAATTGGCAATTCTTGATTGATGTTAACACATTTTAATAGTTCTATATTTAAATGCCCGTATAAATCAAATAATATCTCTTTTAATTTTCTTACACCAGGTTCCATTGTGTAATTTTGAATTATATTTGTTATCACTTGATCTGATATTTGAATTAAATTACAGAATCCCATTTTTTCATTAATTTCTGGTATTATATGCTTTTTCACTATTGTGATTTTTTCATCTAATAATAAATTGTCAAATTTAATACGGTGAATTCTATCTAATAAAATTGGATCAATTTGTTCTGGATCATTATACGAAAAAATAAATAACGCTTTTGATAAATCCAAATTTATACCACTGTAATATTTATCTTGAAAACAATCATTCTGTGTAGAGTCAATAAGATGTGTTAATATACCAATTATTTCTTTACCGTGGTCGCTTTTGCTTACTTTATCCAATTCATCTATATAAATAATCGGATTCATGCATTTTGATTCCATTAAAATATCGACAATTCTTCCCCATGATGAATTAACATACGTATAACCATGTCCTTCTAACGTAGACCCATTACATGAACCACCTAGAGCAATAAATGAGAATGGGCGGGTATTTCCATTCGCATCTTTTAAACAATTTGCTAATCCTTTTTTTGCCAATGATGTCTTTCCGATTCCAGGAGAACCTTCAAACCCAAAACAATATCCACTAGGTTCTCCACTTATCCATTGACAAATTATTTTTAACAATTGATTTTTAGCATACGAATGTCCATGTATAGATTCATCCAAAACATTTGATATTTTTTCAATTTCGCCATTAATGTTATGTAATTGTGTTTTAATACTTTGTGTCATATAATAAGATTTTGATATTAAAGTATTACTTGGTTCTATTATATCATATATATTTAACTTATGTGTAAGTTGACCTTTTGTTAATATGGTATTTATTTGTGAAAGTCTTTCTTTTTTCGATAAGTTCTCAATTACGTTTGATAACTCGGGACAATTGCTTATGTATTTTATAATCGAATCATAATCTATTTTTGATAATTTCTTAAATGATAAATTTTTAGTATGGATAAGCTTATTATATTCATTTTCATATGCATTAATGTATTTATTTATTTCAATATTTGCATATTTAGGTTTATCTGTAATATTAATCTCTTTAAACTTTTCAGATATTACTGGTATTAATTTTTTAAAATTTTCATTAATACATGAAATAATATTCAGAATAGGTTCTCGTTTGTATACATTAAATGGTATTTTTAATAACCCTTCTAGATATTGCCTTGCTTTAATGCAAGATTCTTCTGCTTTACCTTTTATTTCTTTTAATTTTGCAATAGCTTTTTCTTTAACTGGTTCAGGGACTTTTAATATATATATTTGTTGTTCTAATGTAATTTGATTTGTATCATATTTTTGTATACAATCCTGTGTAAATTTCATTGTATTTTTCATAGCATCTTTAAAAAATAATTTGATTTTCCATGGAAAACTGTCATATATTAGAATTTGTTCGTTAGAATCTATACCATTGCTGGTTTTCATTGTAATTAAGTCATATAGTAAATATGTTATATATTGATGTTCATAGTTATTATTGTAAATTAATAAATCTATAAGCATATTTCGTTTATTAAATGTATCTAATTCCAAAAATTTTTTAACTGATATATCGAGTTTTGTATTTTTAATATTATTTGCCAATGATACAATTGATGCGTATTTTTTATATATATCATTGTCGCTATAAATTAATACATCTTTCAATGTCATACATTCAATTTGTCTTTGGATAATTGTATTATCGATACCCTGTGGAATGTGTTTTAATATATTTGATTTTCGTAAATTAATATATGTATTGTTGAATAAGTTTAAATTGATGTTTTCAATTAAACCGTTTATTATTAGTGTTTTATTTGTTGTGCTATGCAATACAATCTTAATACCGTTTGTTTTATGATAAAATGAATTGTTATTTGTATCGCAATCAAAACACTCTAGCAATGGAGCAGTTTCAATATTAACTATATCTTCACTTATCTTATTTATACAATATTGTTCGGATGATTCTTTTATAGCTTTTGTTTTAGAAGTCAATATCTTAAATCCGATTGGATTAATATATTTTTTTATAATTTCGAATTTTGAATTTAAAATAGGATCTTTATCAAAATTTAAAAATTCAGATCCAAAAGTAATGTATAATAAATCCTCTATTTGTTTAGTTCCAAATCCGCCAATTATAATTGATAATTTATCGATCGTAGTTTGAAGTGAATCAATAATCGTATCTACATTTGTATTTTCGCTACTATCTATTATTTTATTTGTATTTTCATATAATTCATTTAATGAATTCATGCAAACAATTATATCATTATTACTAAATATTTCATATTTTTTGTAGATTTGAATAGATAGTAGTGTATTTCGTATAATTTCTTGAATGTGATCTATTTTATCCTTTACTAATCGTATTATTTCGATATTATTATTGTTTTTTTCTATATGTAGTTTAATTGAACTTTTATTTTTTTTGTCCATTTTCATTATACATTACTATTTTATTATATATGCGTGAAATGTATCTATTAGATATGTATGTGTATTTGTATAAATATAAATGATATAAACGTTTATGTTGTAATTAATATAACGCAGTTATGGGAATTCCAAGTTATTTTTCGTATATCATAAGAAATTATCCAAAAATTGTTAAAAATTTGAAATTTCATAAAAAAAATCAAAACGATTTTCATCATTTGTTTATGGATTCAAACTCAATAATATATGATGCAATTAAAGATATTAAACCAGATGAATATAATTTTGAACAATTATTAATTGAAAAGGTAATTCAAAATATAGAAAATTATATTCAACAAATTAAACCATCCAAAACAATATTTATTGCGTTCGATGGTGTTGCTCCATTTGCAAAAATGAATCAACAAAAAACCAGAAGATATAAATCTGCATTTATGGCGAATTTAAGATTTATTGATAATAAAGTTAACACGAATACGAATAGTTGGAGTACATCAAATATTACGCCTGGTACTAATTTTATGAAAAAATTATCTAATTCTGTAAGAAAGGCGTTTTTAAATACAGAACAAAAATATAAGGTTAATAAAGTAATTGTATCTGGTTCTGATGAAAATGGCGAAGGAGAACACAAGATATTTGAATATATTCGAAATAACCCATTTTATGAAGAAAATATGATTTTGTATGGATTAGATTCTGATTTAATTATGTTGTCGTTGTTTCATAGTCATTGTTATAAAAATGGCTACATATTTCGCGAAGCGCCTGAATTTATAAAAAGTTCTATACCATTGCCCGATTCTGATAAAAATACAAATGAACCGTATGTATTAGATATATCGCTATTAGCAGATTCTATTATGCTAGAAATGAATTGTAAATATAAAGATAGAAAACGTATATATGATTATGTTTTTTTATGTTTTATGTTAGGAAATGATTTTTTACCACATTTTCCTGCGTTAAATATAAGAACACATGGAATACCAGTTTTGTTGGGATTTTATACAGATATTATAGGTAATTATTCTGATCGTTTTTTTATTTCAGATGATAACAAAATACAATGGAAATATTTTAAAATGTTTATACACGAATTGGCAAAGAGAGAACATGAATTTATTATACAAGAATACGTTGTTCGGGATAAAAAACAAAAACGAAATTATAAAACAGATACCGTAGAAAATCGAGAACAAGTTTTAAACCAAATACCGACTATTTATAGAAGTGAAGAATTGTATATATGTCCTAGTCATAATATGTGGGAAGAAAGATACTATAAATCATTGTTTGACTTAGATCGCGACCATGATAACGTACAAAAAATATGCAATAATTATTTGGAGGCATTAGAATGGGTATTCAAATATTATTCATCGGGTTGTAGTGATTGGAGATGGACATACGAATACCATTACCCGCCATTGTTAGTTGATTTATATAAATATATTCCAAATAGTGAGAGTAAATTTATATTGAATCGACGTTCAGCTTTCACTGAAAACGTTCAGTTGTCTTATGTATTGCCGCCATCTAATTTTAATTTGTTGCCAGAACATGTAAGTAGTAAATTATTGAAAGAATATAGCAATTTATTTTCAGATAAATTGGAGTTTCAATGGGCTTTTTGTAGTTATTTTTGGGAATCTCATGTATGTTTTAAAAATGTTCCATTAGAAACATTGGAAAAATGGGAAGCTGATTTCGTATTCTAATCTTATTTTCGTAAACGCTTTAATGACATTTTCTTTGTTTTTTTCGTTTTTCTTGTTTTTCTTTTTCCGCCAAAATGTCTCTTTTTTGTTAACGGACCAATATAACTATCTATTATACTTTTTATTTCGGGTAGCGTTTTGTCATTTTGTTCTAATTCTTTAAATGTTTTATCTATTGTTTTTCGTATAATTACCGGACCATAATCGTATGAATTAAAATTCTCATTTGGAACCCATACATATAATTTTTTTCTATTTATTGTTAAAGGTTGAAAACTACCACGAATGCTTACATTTTCCCACATTTGTTTATTCAATTCTCTAAATGCAGACTTTTCTATATATAATTTAAAGTTAGGTTCATGTGTATTTATTACATACACAATTTCAATTAGTTTATTCATAATATTTTTATAATTATCCGCATTTGAAAGTAATTTACGTGTTAATTTACGGGTTAAATGACGTGTTACTAGTATTCCACTTTTATTTTTATAACCATAAAAATCGATAAACTCATTTGAATCACTATCTTCAAGTCTATATAATATATCTTCACTGTTATAAACTGATTTTTCGTACATTTCACCATTTTTACGCTGTGCTACTGTTATATCAAAGTATGTTTCATCAAATAATTCTTCTTCGTCATATTCTTGAAATAGCTTATATACCCAATAAGTATTTGTATTAATATCTGAATTAACCCATTCTTCTAGGTCTGGAACGTCAGAAACATTTTCATATATTGGACAGTATAATCGTATTATCATATATTAAATATTATATATACAGTTGATATTTTATTCTAAATTTTATTTTTATCGAAATATAGTAATTTTTCGTGAATTGCAGTTATAACTGATAAAATATTCTTTTTGTGTATCTATATTGGGTAATATAGAGATTAATTCAGTTTTAGTTGTATGTAAACTTTTTTCATATTTAACTATATTCTCACATTGAAATATTGAAATGGATATAAAAATTTATTAATCGGATTATTAAATTTATATTTTTGTGTATTATTACAACAATAATGTAAACTTTTTTGTATATTTTCTAATAATTCATTACAATGATCCATAGTATTTTATTTTTATAGAAATAACTTTTATATTATTTAATACAAATATAAAAAAATAAAAATATAATATATACTGTTAGAAATAATGAATATTGTTAAGTGTATTCTTATTACAAGCTTCTTTGTATCAGTGTTTGCAAGAGAACCAATATTGAGTCGTTTTAAATCATGGGCAAGTGATTTCAATGTTGATATTCGCGACGAAATTAAATTGGTGAATATATTTGAAAATTGGATAGATAACGATAGATTTATCGATGAACATAATTCAAAAAATGTATCTTATGTTTTAGGTCATAATCAATTCTCAGGTATGAATCAATTAGAATATAGTAAGTATTTAATAAATATAAAAAATGATATGCCTTTACTCGAATCATTTGATTTTGAATTTAATACCGTAGCTTTACCTAGTTATGTAAATTGGGTTGAATTGGGTGCAGTTTCTACAGTTAAAGATCAAGGACAGTGTGGTTCTTGTTGGAGTTTTTCAACAACTGGTGCATTAGAAGGTGCATTTTATATTAAAACCGGAAAGTTAGAATTGTTTTCTGAACAACAATTAGTTGACTGCGATACCCTTAGAAATGGCGGTAAAGATATGGGATGCAATGGTGGTTTAATGGATAACGCATTTAAATGGATTGAAAAAAATGGTGGATTATGTAGCGAACTTGAATATCCATATATTTCGGGAGATACTACAAAATCTGGTACTTGTAATAAAGGATGTGAACTAGTAGATGGTTCTCAAGTGAAAGGTATTGTTGATGTTCCGCCATCCGACAATAATGCAATGATGAGTGCTATATATAAACAACCAGTATCTGTAGCAATAGAAGCAGACCAACGCGAATTCCAATTATACAAGTCGGGTGTATTCACTGGCGCGTGTGGTACGAATTTAGATCATGGTGTTTTAGTAGTAGGATTTGGTATTGAAATGGATAACGAATACTATTTAGTAAAGAATTCATGGGGTGAACATTGGGGTAAAAATGGGTATATTATGTTAGGTAAAGGTAAAGACTCAACAAATAAACCATATAATAATGGTTCTGGACAATGTGGAATATTATTACAAGCGAGTTATCCAGTTTTATAATGTTAAACATGATGATAGTAAATAAAATATATTATTATAATAATTAAATAATGTTAAAAAAGGCAAATGATTATTATAATAAAAACCCTGGACCGAAAACAATTATTCAAAAGTTGATTGATAGAAAAAAAGAAGAATTATTAGAAAAAATTAATATTGATATATCTTGTAATAAAGTAGTATTCGATTTATCGAATAATATACAAGGTGAACTGCCAGTTATAGAACCATTTACCACAATCGATACAATAACAAATGAATTATTATTAAGAAAAAAGATAGATTTGCTAGAAAAAATTAGAAAAAATTGTATTCAGTTGAACTTATACCATAATAGTCGTTATCATTATTATCGTATTCTTTTGTTTACAATTTTTAGAGTACCATTGATTTTATTGAGCGGTCTTAATTCATTTTTTGCAGTAGGTATGCAATCGTACATAAAACAATCAGAAATTTCACTTATAAATGCACTTTTGTCTTTATTTTGTGGCGTTTTAACGGGCATTGAAATATTATTAAATTTACAAAAACGCATGGAAACAGAATTGGATTCATATAAAAAATACTATAAATTGAGTGTTGAAATATACAAAGAAATACAAGTATACGAAAAAGAAAAGGACGCAGACATGGAAAGTATAGATAAAATTTTGAATCGCATATATAATGAATATCAATCCAATGTTTTATCGGGTAATGCCATTACTATTTATAACCGTGTTTATACAGACGAATTTGAAGATTTGGAAGAAAATAATGAGTATAGATATTCCAATACGAATAATTTGATTACCAACTTGTATTATGCTATTAATCACCCTTGCTCGATATGTGGTGTATCTACTTCTAGAAATTTATGTTTAAGTTTACGAGATTGTTTATGTTGTACAACATCAAAAAATATACCAAAATTAAATAATCTTCATAATGCAAATTAATTTTTATTATTATTTGTATTTTTTTATATTTTTATATATCATCTATATTAATTGATTCCTCGGTTTCTTCTATTTCGTCTGTTATATTTGCATTTTGTTTTTCGATATTTGAATATTCATATTTTGTCTGTGTTGTTAAATCCAATGAATCTGCATTTTCGCTAAATAGTAGTTCATCTGATTGGTTTTCATCAGAAGGGAGGGTTCGTCCAAGGGAACCGTAGGTTCCCTGGAGGCAACAGAATAGGTCGCAGTTATGTGGAGTGGATTCCCAAGTTCTGAGAGAAACGATGACGAAGGAGTTAGGTAGTACGAGGTTATGTTTTTTATTTTTGCCGGAGAACTTGCCGCGAATGTGGCAGTG
>Ga0214921_10000961_pt1 | contig 50649 bp, 50 predicted proteins | sample LL1505_MetaG_FD_177992 | JGI IMG/M metagenome (GOLD analysis project Ga0214921, IMG submission 177992) | Freshwater microbial communities from Lake Lanier, Atlanta, Georgia, United States - LL-1505 | ecosystem: Environmental > Aquatic > Freshwater > Lake | place: USA: Georgia | collected... | reverse complement strand
AACTGCAGGAGGTGCTGCCGGTGGAACTGCAGGAGGTGCTGCCGGTGGAACTGCAGGAGGTGCTGCCGGTGGAACTGCAGGTGGAACTGCAGGAGGTGCTGCAGGTGGAACTGCAGGTGGAACTGCAGGAGGTGCTGCAGGAGGTGCTGCCGGTGGTACTGCAGGTGGAACTGCAGGAGGTGCTGCAGGAGGTGCTGCCGGTGGTACTGCAGGTGGTGCTGCAATAGGTACAAGTGCTTGTCTCGCCTGATTTAGTGCGTGAACCAACACATCACGTGCGGTTGCTTCAATTTCCTGTTGCATTGTGGCAACTACTTGAAACACAATTGTTGCGACCTGTTCCTTAATTGCATCAAAGACGGGTCCACCAACTGGGACGGGTCCACCAACTGGAATGGGTCCACCAACTGGAATGGGTCCACCAACTGGGACGGGTCCACCAACTGGGACGGGTCCACCAACTGGGACGACAAATACTTGTGCTGCTGCTGCTGCCATTGCTGATGAGGGCTTCAGATATTGTTGATCCGTATGCGGACGCTTCTTGAGCCAAAATGGCTACGGTACTAGGTCTAATATATTAGATTTAATATTAATTATTATTTTCAATTTTTTTTGTATAAATATATAAATTAAATATTTTAATAATTGCTAAATATTATATATTTTATATAAAAGATAAGATTAATAAATCAATTTTATCTTGCATGTCTATGATAAAAAATCCAATTGGAACAACTACTCAGGTTCCATAAATGCATATCAAGCATCAGAACCAATAAATATGTTTCTTGGTTCAATCTTTGTGTCAGACATCAAGACCAACAAATGTTTTCATCCTTGGTTCTGAAAGGTGGTTTTTGCAGGATTCACATACATAATGCCTGCCATTACGTGTCATTACAGTACCAACAATATGCCTGTGCTTCCTATCAAAATCCTTTAAGAGATAAGATAAATAGCAGACCTTCATAGTTGGATGCTCCTGAGGTGGCAGATGAACTAACTCCTGCATAAATTCATCATAATCTTGCACCAACTTTTTAAGCTTTTCACGCTCTTGCCGCAATTGCTGCACATGTTCTTGCATCTGCATATGTTCTTGCAACAATTGCTGCATCTGCACATGCGTCTGCACTTGTTCTTGCATCTGCACCTGCGCCTGCACTTGTTTTTGCATCTGACATTGATAAAAACATGTGTTGCACTTTGGCTTTGTGCCGATCATGTGATTTGCAGGTGCTGCGCATTGATTGCAAAAATGTAAGATGGAGTGAGGATCCTCTTGCAGTGCAATGTTAGGAGAGGACATGGTGGATGTTGAGAGCTAAATCTAAAGCCAAAATGCCTACGGGAAGTGCGGTGCGCAGTGTCTAGGTAGTTTTGCTTGAGCCAAAATGGCTACGGTACATGATTATAAATATTGAATTTAGTTTAATTTATTATTTTCAATTTTTTTATAATAGATGAAATAGAATTTAGTATATGATCTACATCAGATTGGGTCATAGACCAATGAAAAGTTATTCTACACCATCCTTTAATACCAATTGTATTTTCAATATGTTTTGCAAATAATCCACTACATGATATACCACCTCTAGTTTGAATACCATATTTATCATTTAATAGTTTTACAATTTCATTAAAATGCATATCTTTAATAGATATACAAATAATTGGTAATCTATTATTTAAGTGTTTATTTAAATATAATACTGTTAATTGAGGATATTTATTTTTAATTTCATTTAATTTAAAATGAACATAATTAATAATTTCATGTTCATTATGATTTATTACATTAAATAATTTATCTTTTAATATTAAAGCTAATCTTATTTTAATTATTCCTATTATATTAGGAGTTCCACTACTTTCTCTTTCTTCAATATCATCAATATATTCAATAATTTCATCATTAGCTTTTTTAACACATCCTCCACCGGGTGCATAAGGACATTTATTCATAAATAAATTAGAATCTGCAATTAATAAACCAGGAGTAGAATTACCACCAATAAGTTTATGAGGAGAAATAAAAATTGCATTACAAATAGATGCATCTATTTTAACATAAGGTGCAGAAGATGCATAATCAACAAATAATAAACTTTTATTACCAAAATAATAATTAATCATTTGTCTAATTTTAACTAAATCAGTTTTAATACCTGAAACATTAGAACAAGCTGTAATACTAGTTATAGTTAGGTCATATTTATTTAATGATGATAATATTTCATTATATTTATTATAATCAATTAATCCATCATTTAATGGAATTAGGATAAGATTAATATTATCATATATTTTAGCTTTTTCTACCCAAGGCAAGAAATTACTATGATGTTCATATAATGATATTAATACATTAATTTTATTATATTTATTAAAATTTAATGAATTAATAAGATGATTAGTAGCTCCTGTTGTTCCATTACCAGTAAATAATATAGATTGATTAGGTTTAACATTCATAGTTTTTTTAATATAATTTTTAGTTAATTCAATTTGATTATTCATATATTGAGAACAAAAAGAATTAGAATGAGTATTAGCATAATATGGATATATATTATCAACAAGATATTTATCTATAATAGGAGATGGAAGCCCAGAACCAGTATAATCAGCATATAAAATTTTAACTTCATCAACTAAAGGGGTTTTTATAGATTTTGATTTATAATATAGTCCGTCTTCTAGTAATAGTAAATTCATATAATATATATTAGATATTTATATAAAAATATTATATAAATAATTAATAATAATAATATTAATTTAAAAATAAATGATATTAAAATTATATATTTTACAAGATGATAAATTATTATTAAATAAATTTATATTATCACATAATAATAACCAATTAATATTACATAATACATCATCTATTGATTTAATAAAAATCCCTATTTACAATATTTATAATGGAATTTTATATATTAATATTAAATTACCTATCATATTTAATATAATTGATGATAAAATATTTAATCCTTATATAATATTATCATCTTATAGTTTAGATAATGATATTGATTTTTTTAGTAATTTAAAAAATATTATTTTTGATAAATATAATTTAAAATTTATAAATATAACTGATAATTTTGATATAATTAATATGTATAAAATAGATATATTAGATATAGATATTAATACAATATGTTATAATATTAATGTTATTAAAACCATATTTATACTGTGTAATATAAAATCATACAAGTATCCTGATAATTATTATAAATTATTAGAAACTTTTAAATATAAATTATTTATAAATTCAAATTTATTATTATGTTTAAAAGATTATTTAAATTATGATTTCAACAAACCATTAAAAAATAACTCAATTAAAATAAATAAAAGTTATTATATATTACAAAATCAAATAATTAAAAATATAGTTATAACTCATAAGAACTATATATGCTATAATCATAATCCTCACATAAATATAGATAATGATTATATTATATTTAATACTTTTATTAATACTGATATTAATCAATATATAATAAATAATATAATTAATTTAAATAGTAATGTTATTAAATATTATGATAACTATAAATTGTCATATTTAAGATATAAATATAATGACATGTACATATTAAAACACAATAGTTATGATAATATATATTTTATTGATTTAATCAAAAAATATACTGATATTAAATCAATTATAAATATCTATCAAATATTATTTAGCAATTATATTTATCCATTAAAATCTAATAAAAATGAATTAGATGATATATTTGACCAAATACTATATATTAGTTTATATAATAATAAAACAATATTATCATATAACAATAATGATATACTAATTATAGAAGCTATTAATAAATTAATACCAATAAAGTTAAAAAGTTTATATATAAATACTTTAAGAATATTAATAAATATAATTCAATATGATATTAATTATGTAATAATGAATCATAAATTTTTTAATGATATATTACATAGAAATATAATAAAATTATTTTTAACAGATAATAATAAAATATCTATTACTTTATTTAAATCATTAATACCTGAATATATTTTTAATAATTTCAAAAATATAATAACTAACAATTTATTATTAATAGATTTATCATATAAATTATCTTGGAATAACATATCAAAAAGATTATATTATTTAAAATTATTTTTTAATAATAACATATTACATTATGAATCTAATAATAATAAAAATATATTATCTTGTAATTTAGATAATAAAATTAAAAAAATAATAAAAAATCCATTTGAAATGTATAAATATCTTAAAAATGAAAAAGATTTTATTATATGGACAAAAATTATAACTGACCGTATAATAACAATATATTATATACCAATATGTATAGAATATGATGATATTATTTTTATAGCAAAAATAATATATCTATTATTTAATGTTAATACACAAAATTTAAAAGATGTATCTTATATAAACTTTATAAAATATTGTAATTTACATAAGAATTTAATAATTAATTGTAATCGTATAAATATTAAAATTAAAGAATGTTTTCCCACATTAAAATTAAATATTAACTTAGGTGTATTAACTAAACATATATTATGGAATAAAGATATTATAATTATACAAGATGATAAATTAAATTATATTAAATTAAATTATCTTGATACATATAAATATATAATAGGTTTATAAAACAACTAAAGTTCTAGTATTATATCCTTCATTTCCTGTTGCATCAGTAGATTTATAAGTAATTGTATATTGTCCAGATGGCAATAATTCTGTTCCTGATATATATAAATTATTAGAAACTAATAATGGAGAATATATTATATTAGATGTTATATTATTTTCAATAGATATAATATATCCATTTAATCCTGTATCTACATTATCAGAAACTACTATACCCGGTTCCATATAAACATTACCAAAAGTAAGATTAATTGAAGAATCACCAATTAATGTTATAGTAGGAGCAACAACATCTACTCTAATTTTAACAATTCCTCCTGTTCTATAAAATCCATATAATGGAATTCCATTAGCTGCTGCGGTGGAATTTATTGGATATTCTTTTAAATTACAAGTTATTTTTCCTAAAATATTTAATTTAGTTGTAGTAGTTCCAATAGAAACATCCCCTTTTAATAATGAATTACCATTAATATTTAATTTAGAATTAATACTAACATTACTAGATAAAATAGAATTACCAGATACTAATAAAGTAGAATTAATATTAGCATTACCATTCATTAGTGAATTACCAGAAATATATAAATTAGATTTAATAGTAGTATCATTATTTAGTATTGTATTGCTAGAAATATTTAATGATGATTTTATTGTAACATCAGTTAAAAAGTCAGAATTACCATATAAATTTAATGAAGAATATATTGTAGTATCACTTAATAGATTAGTATTTCCCATAACAACTAAATCAGCATTAACTATTGTATTAGGTATAATAGAATTATTTAATACATTTAATGACATATTAGTAGTTGTATCACTATGTATATTAGTATTATTAGATATATATATATTAGATAATATAGTAGCATTATTATTAATTATTGTATCACCTAATACATTTAAATTAAGATTCATAGTAGCATCATTATTAAATATAGATTTATCAGATACAAACAATGTAGAATTTACAGTTACATCTTTATAAAATAAACTATGTCCTGAAATAGTTAGATTTTCATTTCCATCTAATGTTGCTATATATCTAGTTATACTATCATTAGGTGCTTTAATATAATATCTTAATCCATCTTCTGTAGTTTTAATAAATCCATTTCCAGAACTTCCTAAAATTTCAAAACCTGCATTAATACCATCATCAATAGGATTATTATTTGTATCAATATTTAACATTATTAAATTATCATTTATACTTAATTTAGTATTAGCTATATAATTAGTAGTTCCTCTCATATAAATAATAGAATTAGTCGAACCAATATTAATAGTATCTCCAATAATATTAAGTGTAGGTTGGTCATAAGGAGAAATAGTTTCTGTTTCTAAATTAGTAATAATAGAATCTCCACCAACATTAAATCCAGATAATATAGTAATTTGGTCTTGAAAAATAGCCCCATTATTAATATATAAATTACCATTAATATTACTATTACCAAATATATTAAGTGATGAATTAATTGTTAAATTATTATTTATATTAGATAATCCTGATATAAATAAATTAGAATTAAATGTATTATTACCCTTTAAAAAAGATTTGTTATTTATATAAAATGATGACATTATACTTTCACTACCATGAATAGCCGTATTAGATGATGTATATAATGATGATAATATTGTTATACTTCCTAATAATGTTGTATTATCTGATACATTTATAATATTATAAAATCCACACATTTCTTTATACTTTACTGCTAATATTTTATCTACAATTGTTGACATTTATATATTTATATAGAAAATATTACTTAAATTAAATTACAATATAATCAATAACAAACTTTGTTTTTTATTTAAATATTTTATTTTATATTTTAAATATTTTCTATGTAATTGTTCCCATTTAATTATAAATTTAACAATGAAAATTATTAAATTTATATTTTAATAATGAAATTATAAATTTAACAATGAAAATTATTAAATTTATAATTTAACAATGAAAATTATTAAATTTATAATTTAACAATGAAAATTATTAAATTTATAATTTAACAATGAAAATTATTAAATTTATAATTTAACAATGAAAATTATTAAATGACTTTAGTCATTTTACAATTATTGCATTCAAAATTATATTTTTTAGAGTTAAATTTAGTAAGAATAGTATCATAAGATTTACAACTAGAACATATTACACAATTATTAACATATTTTAATACTAATTCAGTAAGAAATTCTTTTTTAATATTTTTTCCATAAATAAATAATCCTAAATCTATATTATCTGATACCCAATTTATTTCTTTATTAGATAATTCATATTTTAAATATTGTAATAAATGTTGGGAACTTCTATTTATTACATTTAATAGGGCTGATACATTAGTCCAGTGTAATCTTGTTGGTGTTTTATCAATATTAATAATGGGAATGATTAATTTGTTTATTGGGTTTTTATATAATAAATCATATGCTTCATCTAACATTAAATTAAAATCCATATTTAATAAATATAAATATATTTTTATATCTAAATTATTTTATCATCATACATATTATCATATGTAGAATTATCTATTATTTCATCTATTTGATTATTAATAAATCTATTAACATCATTATTTTTTATTATATTTTCTTTATGAGTATTTATATTTATATCAAACTTATTTAGCATATCATTTATAAAATTCATATCAGGAGAAGTAGCAATTTTCCATATATAAAATATAATACTAGCTACAATTAAAAATGTAATTAAATTACTAATAACTTTTCCAATTTCAAAATTTATGCCAAATCTATTATATTTCATATTTTTAAACTCATCTTTAGTAAATGATAAATTTTTTAATATTGGATTTATTATTGATTCTGATATTGTTTGTGCTATTATAATAACTTGTCCACTTATTAATATACCTATACAAGTTTGAATAATATTTCTATCTAATAAAAATGTAATAAAATCAGTAGTATATGTTTTAAAGAAATTAATTACTATTATTATAATATTAATAATAAATAATTTTATATTTAATAATGTTTCCATATATATACATTATAAAAAATTGATAAAATAATAAATTGATTATATAATTAATTATTATTATCAATGGAAGATATAATTAAGAAAAAAAATGCATTGTTAAATACCATAGATAAATATTATGATAACTATAATATTAATAATCATAAAATTATATCATTAATACCATTACATAAAAATTATATATATATAATGGAAAATCTTAAAATGTGTATTATATATAAATGGACTGAATTAAAGCAAGAATATAAAAATATAAAATCTCAAATTAATAAAAATGATAAATTATATTTTGATATTATATCACTATATAGTGATATAATTATATATTTTGATTCTTCTGAAAGTAAAATTATTGAAAAACATATTAGTGATATTCATACTAAAAAAAATGATAATATCATTATATTAAGAGAATTATCAATAATCCATAATGATACTTTACTTAAACATCATCAATTAATTCATAATAAAAAAACATTAACTATAACAATATATTCTCCTGAATTAAATGATATTTTAGATGAATTATTATTAAATGTTAAGAAATTATCTAAAACTAGAAATGAAATATTTAAACTAGTTAGAATGTTATCTTAAAAAAAATTGATATTTTTATTTTAATAGATTTATATATTATATTGAGTTTAAATCATGGAATTTAATGAGTTTCTTGGTCCGGAAGAGTTAGAAAAAGAGTATAAGGAATTTACATTTAACTTAGCTGGGATATCATTTGACATATCAGATTATGATAGATTTTGTCTTACTAATAAATTTGATTTTAATGATGTAGTTATTAACAATCTAAATAGATATTTTCATGTATACTTACCAAAATACATATCATGTTTTCTCAATTTACCTTCAGAAACAACATCACAATTTATGATAGGAGTAAATGATTATGGAATAGTAAAGGGAATTCCATATCTTGGAGAATTACCAATTGAAAAATTAAAATTAAATATGTATAGAATAATTTATACACAAATCAGACATGAAAGTTTTATAAATTTCTGTAAATATGTTAAAATTAACTTTGTTAAAGTTAATTTTAATAAACAAGATATTTATAAAACAATTCATCCAAAATTTATTAAATATTTAATCTTAAAGAAAAAATATGATTTCTCATATCAAGATTTTTTATTGAAATATGCATTATGGAAAGAAAAATTTATGTTTATAAACAGAAAATTAGTAGATTTAGTTAATAATCAAGACTCTAGAGAAATGTTGATTAATTATATAAAATCTATAGACCCAGAAAATCCAGTAATTAAATTATTATTAACTGATTATAAATTAGAATCAAAAACACATGATGAATTAATATCATATAAAAATAAAAATAACAATCCATATTATTGGGTTACAAGATGGAAGGATGAACATAGAGAATATATAATATCTCAAAAACCAATTTTTAATAAAGAATTTGAATTAAAAAATACACCATATAATTTAATTCAAAGTATAAGTAATATGATTCCTTATTGGATGACTAATAATGAAAATATGAATTTATATGTTATTAGTATTGAAATTAAAAGCCCTATAAATAAAAATTTTGAATATTTTGATGAAAAATGGTTATGTTGTCATAGAAAATTAGTTAAGGGTGCCCCAGTATGTATTATAAATAAATAAAAATCTGAACTATAGTAATGAATTCTAAAATAATATTACACACAAAAAATAGTGTATATTATCAATTTCATATTTTCAATAAAATATATTTTTTTTATAGTAATTTATTAAAACCATTATTAGATATTAAATTATATGATAAAATAGGAGTTAATAAATCTGAAATTTATAATCCTCAAATATCATTAATTAATCATAAAAAATTTAATTTTGAATTATATCTTGATAAATATTCTAAATTTCAATCAATTAAAAGATATATACATAAACAATCTAGAAATCTTACATTTAGTTCCTTAACTATAATATTTAATGAATATTATAATGTGTTAATAGAAATTAATAAAATAAATAATTTACAAATTAAAAATAAATTTAATAACCTAAATGAACAATTAATTAATAATTTAGAAGTATTAAGAGATACTTATAATAATGATAATGATGTTAATATCAATATTGCATCATATATAACTATATTACTAACAACATGATTTATAATTATTATATATATGTAATGGTTTAGGCTTATAAATACCTAATATTATACCATCGTGTTCATTTTCAATTTTAATATTTCCTGATATTATATTATCATAAATATGTTGTGCTAATGTATTAAAACTATTATCTATATTATGAGATGTTTTTGCACTTGTTTCTATAAATAACATATTATATTTATATGCTAATTGGAGTCCTTCTTCATAAGATACTTGTCTATTAATTAAATCAGTTTTATTACCGACTAAAATAAATAATATATTAGGATTAGAATAATTTTTAACTTCTTTAATCCAACTAATAACATGATCAAATGTATCTCTATTAGATATATCATAAACCAATAATGCACCAATAGCACCTCTATAATATACTCTAATAATAGATTTAAAATGTTCTTGTCCTGCAGTATCCCATATTTGTAATTTAATTAAAGATTTATCTTTTAATTCAATTGTTTTAACACCAAATTCTACACCAATAGTAATATCATGATCAGTTTTAAATCTTTTTTCAATAAATTTTAATAATAATGATGATTTACCAACACTAGAATCACCAATAATTATAAATTTAAATAAATATGTATAATTTATCATTAATTATATTATGATAATTTTTTTTTTATAACATAAATTATAATGTATGATTTAACATTATATGGAAAGAATGAATTTAAAAATCCAAATAAAAAAAATTATAATATTTTAGTTGTTAATAATATTTATAATGAAAAATTTATGTATGAAATATTTGATGAATTCTTAAAAAAACCTAAAGTATATATGGGTATTGATTTTGAATTTAATAAAGTTTCAAAAACACATAAAGATGTAGCATTAATGCAAATATGTTTAGATAGTGATGAAAAAGAAGTTTATATATTTATAATAAATCCAAATAATATATCAGATAAGGATAAATTAATATTATTATTAATTAGTAATAAAATATATAAGATATTACATGGTGCAGAGTCATTAGATATACCTTATATATTTGACCAATTATTGGTGAAAGAACATTTAATTAATTCATTTTGTAATAATTTTTATGATACTAAATTTTTGTGTGATTATTATAATGCTGAACATGGTATTAAAAAAAGTTGTTCAATTTATGATTTATTATTAAATCAAGATATAATAGATGAATCAAAATATAATGAATTATATAAAATAGAAGAAGATATGGGACCTATATATTTAATAAAAATAGATATTAATAAATTAAGTGATAAAGTATTAGTATATAGTTTATATGATGTATTATTTTTACCTGAATTAATAAAAAAAATATTAACATATGATGAAATGTATAAACTTACAATACCAATAATTACCAATATAATTAATAAATCAAAAAGAAATATAAATGATAAATTTAATGAAATAGAGAAATTAGTAAATTCAATAAATATATATTATATATATTATAATAATAAAAGATATATATTACATGATATATGGATGTTATATTATACTGTAATAATGAGCTTCCAAGACGACATAAAATTATTATCTGAAATTAATTATTTTAAAAATGCAATTAAAATACTTTCTAAATTATTTATATATTTAGCACTATCTAGAAAATTTAAAATTTTTAAATCTAAAAATATTATTTTTGATAAAACTATTTTAAGAGACTATTATGATTATATTAAATTTTATTATCCAGTTTATGAATTATTTATTACTTATTATAATGATATTTATAATGATATTATATCTTGGTTTTAGTCTTTAATTACATTATTATAAATTTTGATTTAAGGATTTATTTTATATATATTATAATGGCAGAAAAAGTAGAATTTGAAAATGAATTTGATGGTGATTATTCTCAAGATGAATCAAATTCAAAACATGTACCTAAATACAATATGAAAAATACAGTTAGAAAAGCTGGTAGAACATTATTAATAAAAACTGTAAGTGATTTTGATGAAAAACAATTCAATGATTTGGAAGGTGTTCAATCCATTTTTAAGAATAAACTAGGAGATTCAATGTTTTTGGTATTTGACACTGTTAAAAATGCCGTCAAAGGGTTTAAGGATGTTAAAGCAAAATATGGAAAATCACATAATTTAAGAGTTAAATTTAGTTATTATAAATTATTTTTTAAATTATCAGGATTATCAGATGAAGATGATTATAATACAGTTAAAAAGGGATTATTAGATGTTGTAGGAGATAATGCATCAGTATTATATTGTAAGTTATATTGTAAGGATAAAAAGTATTTAGGATGTGGTGATATGACAGTAGATACATTAGATGGATTAAATAATTTATTATCACAAGAAAAAGGATTTAAGGAGTTTACATTTGATAAATACAATGGTGTATTTTATAAATTTAACAATAATAAATAGGTTAATAGGTTAATAGGTTAATAATATTTATTTTATAATAAAATAAATATTATTTTTATCATTTATTTTCATAATAAATAATGATTAAATTTTTATAAATATTGAGTAATTCATAATAATTTTCTTTAGGATTTTTTTTTAATTCTTTTATTTTTTGTTTTAATTTATTAAAATCAATATTATCATAATCCATTATATAAATATAGATTATTTTATGATATAATATAATATAATATGGATAGTTTAATATCATTATATAAGATGATTAATATATTAGTATATACTGATTATAATATATATAAAGACCTATTAAAATATATGAATGTTAGTTCATCCAAAGGTATAGCTTTTGAATCTAGAACTGGGAAAGAATTTCCTAGTTGTTCATCTAAAGGAGGAGCCTTTGAATCCAGAACTGTGGACTTTGTCCCAAGTTGTTCAAGTGATATAATAAGTAGAGTTGAAATATCAGAATCATTTGAACAAAATATAAAAGCTATTACACAATTATATATAGATATTGATAAAAGTCATAATGAAGAAATAAAACAAATAATTCAAGATTTTGTTAAAAATACATATAAATTATTTATATTTTTAGAAAAAATAAGACAAATAATAATAGAATATAATAAAATAAAAAAATATAGTCATATTGAATATAGTCCATCTAATTTTAAAGCTACTTTAATTAAATATATAGATGAAAGTATTGATAGAAAAATATTAGATGAATATGTTGTAGATACTAGATTTTTATATCCATTATATATACAAGAAGGTGATTTATCAAAAAAATTACAAGAATATTTAAATTCTGATGAAGAAGATTTATCAAAATTGTTAATAGAATTATTTACACAAACTACAAAAATATATAATATACATATAATGCAAAAAATAGACAGTATTCAAAAACAAACAGATTATATATATAAAACAAATTATGACTCTTATAAAAAATTTATTGATAGATTTAAAACAAGATATACACCACTTATAGCTAATATAAATCAAGAACATGAAACTAAAATTACACAATTAAAAGATACTTTAGAAAAATTAACTAATATACAAGAATTAACAGTAGTAAGTATAACTACTGAAATATTAAAAAAACCTCATCAAATTGAAATAGATATTTTAAATGAACAATCTATTAGTTCTAATCTGGATAAATTATATTATAAATTACATTATTTAATTAATTTAAATAGATACAAACATGAATTAATCCATCATTATTTAACAATATTAAAGACACCTATCACTAGTTCAAATACATATGAACAAAATATAATATTAGCTTTTATAAAAATATGGAATATTATATGTGCCCAAGAAAAATTACAACTAAAAGAACTTAACACCATACAAAAATTGAAAAAATCAATAGAAGAATCTAAAATTAAATGTATACCAAAAAAAGAAGAATCTAAAATTAATAATCCATATAATACTTATTTATATATATTAAAATTAAATAATGAATTAAATCAAACTGAAATTAATGAAATAGAACATAATGATTTTGCAGCATTACTTGCAGATTATTTTGTATGTAAACATGATTATAAAATTAATCAAACAGATATATCATATATATCAGATATATCAGATATATCAGATATATCAGGTATATCTATAAATAGTATAGATAATATATATTATCATGATTTATTTACATTTATTGAGAATTTAGGATTAGAATTAGAAAGAATTACTGATAAAAATGCCCAAGAAAAAAAAATTAAAGAACTACAAGATAAATATAAGAGTGATAATATAATTAGTAATTATTATAAAAAAGTAATGGATTTTAAAAATGCCCAAGTGCCAAAACAATCACAAACACATCCTCAAATAATTACAGAATTTTTAGATTTTAATAAAATAAGACAAACATATTATGAAAAACATATAAGTAATATTAAAATAACAAAAAATCTTAATAATATAAAAACATTTTTAGAGAATATACTTTTATATTTATATAAAATTGATGTAATAATTTTTATAATATATATAACATGTATTTATAATTTTAGTATACCATCTAATATTAAAACAACCTATATGATGATTCTAAATATTGATGAATTTATAAAAAAATTTGGTTTAACAGTAGACGATGGTTTAACAGTAGACGATGGTTTAAAAGATATTATAACAAATATACTTATATATAATAATTATGATGATATTACTAATGATAATATTGATAAAATTAAAGAATATCTTATTTATAAAATATTAAAACCAAAATATGATATTTTAAAATTGTTTCAAATGTATAAGTATGAGTGTATTATATATAGTAAACAAGTAGCATTAAATTTTAATAAATTACAATATCAACAATTAAAATATCAACAATTAAAATCTAATAGTTATGATTTTTTTGTTTCAAAATATACAGAAATAATGAAAATAATTTTAAAACCACAATTAGAGTATAAAACACCATATGATAAACATATAGCTAATATAATAGCTATATATATAGATATTATATGTATGAATATTTTTCAAAGAATTTTAGGTAATACTGAACAATCCGGGGTAAAAGCAACCGAAAAAATAAGAGAAGTGTTTAAGTCTAGTTATTTTAAATATTTTCGTATAAAAAAAATAAGTCAATCAGTTGATTTTAATACTTTAACTAAAGAACATATGATAACAGAATTAGAAACAGAATTAAAATATGTACGTAATTTAGAGATAATGCCATTAGGTAGTATTTTTAAAGAGTTTAAATTAGAAATATTTTCTTTAACAAAAATAGGAAAAATTATAGAGGAATTAAAACTTGATATGACAGAATTACAAAAAAAAATAACAGATTTTGAATTAGAAAGTTTTGATTATATTGAAATAAATACTTTATCATTAAAATTTTCTAATTATTTACCAATAAAATCTATAAAACCTACTGAGTTTTCATATGATGGAATAAAGGATTATTTTCCAAGTTTTACTAATGAAGAATTTATGACAAAAATAGCAACAATTAAAACTTCTTCTAATCGACAAGAAAATATTATAAATTTATATCATATATTATGTATCATAAATGATATAAAAGATATAAAAACTATTTATGATGGTGTAATTTATATTTTTAATTATATTTATTATCTATTTAATAGTGATAATTTAACATTTGAAGACATATTTATTAATTATACTCTAAAATATTATATTATTGGTATTATTATGTATATTATAAATATATCTAAAAAATTAAATACTTAATTTTATCCCTTCTTATACGGCTAGTAGTTGGTCAGGGGGCAGAGACAGGAGGGTTGGTGTCAAATAATTCAGATATAATTTTAGAACCTTCTTCTTTTGTTAATAAAGAAGATGTAATTAACTGTTTCATAATATCTTTTGCAGCTGAAATAACTATACCGTTTGGACCGGTTGTTTCTAATGCTTTTTTAATAGTATTTATAGTTTCTTGTCTTATCGCATTATCATTTGAATTTTTTAGTTGTTTTTTTAGTGTTTCGATTTCTGTGTTTATTTTTATGTTTTCTGTTTCTTTTTGTGTTATTTGAGATTGTAGTTCTTCTATTTGTTTGAGGTAGCTTTGGTGTTGGGTTTGTAGTTGAATGTTTTGGTCGGCTGTTCCAATTAATGCAGATAACTTATTTGTTGTATCTTGTAAATTAGTTTTTATTTGCTGTAATTCAGTTTGTGCGGTGTTTAATTCTTTTTGTTTTTCTTGTAATTCATTTTGTTTTTCTTGTAATTCATTTTTATGTTTTTCTAAAATTGATTTAATGATTGTATCAAATGCAATTTTCATTTTATCACTAACTGTATTATTATACTCGAGAACAGTTGTAGCTAATGTATCAATTTCACTAAGTTGTGTTTTAATTGATTTTTCAATGCTGCCACCAGTTAAATTAAACCGATTTAATATATCCATATCTGTTTGTTTTAATATTTTTAATTTTTTTTTTATTTTATTGGCATATAATTCTCTTAATATAATTTTTGGAAGTAAAGAGACTATATCATTTTTATGTTTATTCATTATATTATTATACAGAAAAAAACTATATATAAATTATATTATATGAAATTAAAAAAAATAAAAAAATATATTAAATATTTAGGAAGGATACTAAATAAAGACCCAAGATTTGTTTCTGAACAAGAATATAAATTTAAAACTAAATTAAAATATCTACATTCTAATAATTTATTAAATAAATCTGAAGAAGAACCAGAAATAGATATAACTCAATTAATTAATAATTCTAATATTTATATAAAAAAATATAATGATTTATTAAAAATACATAATGAACATTTAAAAGATGATGTTAAAACTTTGAATACAATTCATTTACAAGATAAAGAAAAGTCTAATATAATATCTAAATTATTACTTGAAATAAGTAAACAATAATTTAAGTATATAAAAAATAATTTTTATTATTATTTATATGATTAAGGTAAATTTAACTATATAAAAAATAATTTTTATTATTATTTATATGATTAAGGTAAATTTAACCATATAAATAATAATTTTTATTATTATTTATATGATTAAGGTAAGTAAGTATCAAAATATTAATGGTATAACATGTTATATGAATTCTATTTTACATATTTTACAATATATAAGTCCATTAATAAATTATATTAATAATGATTCATATTTAAATATTGTAAATGAAAAAAATAAAACTAAAAAATGGATAATTGTAGAATTAGCTAAATTATTTAAATTAAGTTATAATAATCCTAATAATATAATTTGTCCTATTAGATTTAGAAATTGTATTGGGATTCATGATGGTAGATGGTTAGATAATGAACAACAAGATTCATCAGATTTTTTAGAATTTTTATTATCTAAAATTCAAGAAGAAGTGGGAGTTAATACTTTTAAGATTCCTAGATTTGAAATATATTCAAATAATCCAATAACCTCAATTAAACAAATATCAGCTTATAAATCTTATTTAAATTTTTATAGTAAAGAATATTCACCAATTAAAAAAATATTTACAAGTTTTAATAAATATAATAAAATATGTGGGACTTGTAATAATCAATCTATTAGATATGAACCTAATAATATATTACAATTAGCTATTCCAGATAAATGCAATAATATTTATGATTGTTTTTCACATTTGACACAATTATCTAAAATGAATGATTATAATTGTGAATTTTGTGGGAATAAAACTTTTTGTTATGACCGCACTACATTATGGTTATTACCTCAAATTTTAATTATATCACTAAAAAGATTTGATAATTTCATGAGGAAAAATAAAACTAATATAGATTATCCTATTGATAATTTAAATTTATCTAATTATTTTGATAATGAAACTCCTCATAATAAAAATAATTCTTATGAATTAATAGCAGTTAATTTACATTATTCAAATAGCGGGATTCATTCAGGTCATTATGTATCAATAGTTAAATGTCATGATAAATGGATATTATTTAATGATGAAAATCCAGTTCAAGAAGTTGATAATCCACAATGTAATGATGCATATATATTATTTTATAAATTAAATAACTAATAAAACAAAATTATTAATTTTATATATTCTATAATTCATATTATAAAATTCAGTAAAATCATAATTAGAAGGTAATTTAATAAAAATTTTAATATCAGAATTAATATTTTTAACTTGAGTTACAATATCAATAATATTATAATCACTTAATTGTAATCTTAATTTTGGTTTTAATTTATAATTAGGTCCTCCCCATGGCGGGTCAATAAATATACCATTATAAATAATACTATTTAATATACTAATACAATCTTTATTTATCAAATAAATATTATTTATTTTATATAAATAAATATTATTTAATAACATTTTAAATCTTGAGTTATTAATTTCTATCCCAATCACTTTTTTAAAATATTTAGATAATGATATTAGATTACCTCCTAATCCACAAGTAGCATCAACTATAATAGAATTTTTATTTAATTCTTTTCTTATAATTTTAGAAATTTTTTCTGCATCATGAGGTAATGTAATAGACCATATACCCTCATCGTCATATTGTAATCTATTATATTTTTCAGTATATGGAAATAATATTTGTATTTTATTTAACATTATTATTTATAATCATATAAATCCTTAAATAACTAATTAAAAATTTTTATTTTATAATTTATATTATATATATGAGTTATTTTGATAAATATATGAAATATAAAAGTAAATTTATAAAACATAAATATAATATGATTGGTGGTAGTGTATATACATTTACTATTAATGATGAACATATACCAACTCAAATATTAGGACCATCTGAAAATCCAGCAGGACAAATTTCTACTGAATCATTACAACGGATTATTACATTAATTAATACAAATTGTTCTGCAAATACTGAAGAGGACAATAAATTAAAGGATGCTTTACAAATTTCATTTAAATTATTTGATGATAAAGATAATTTTATTGTAGGTAGATATAATGTTAATCAAAATGGACAATATGTATATAAGTATTATACATTACTAAAAATACAACATGATACATCTCCTTATCAAGATGTTATTAATCAAATGTTAAATGCACAAACATCATTTTGTCCTAATATTACATTACAATCTAATATTAGATATAAATTATATACATATAAAACTTAAATTATGTATTGTTAACAGATATTAAATAACTTAGAATTACCTAATTTAATAAATTAGAATTAAATAAGTCATATTCCTACGGTAAAAAATGATACTGAATCATATAAAGATTTTATATTAAGAATATTACAAATATTAAATAATAAATGATTTATCTATCTCTTGGATGTAGATATTCTATTTCTAATATTTTAAATATATCAGATTCAGATTTAATGGGAATAGATTCATTAGTATCTAACTTAGTAAGTCCATATTCTGATAATTTATAACCCATTTTTTTAGCTATTTTTCTCATATTTTTATTTAATTCAGCAGAACCTGTAAAATATACTAATGCAGAATAATAAAAAGTCCAGTCTACGAATCTTATATCTATTCTTCTAAATGGATTATCTTTATATTTAGCAAAACCCATATATTTAGTATCATAATTTTTATCAGTTATATCATCTATTAATAATGGTTTATTATTATTAAATTTATGAGATTCTTTTAACTTATTAATAATAAATTCAAGATAATTAGGTTGATTTAAATGAGGAGTATTTAATTTACTAATAAGAATATCAATATCACCACTTGTAGGTTTTTCTCTTCTATAAGATCCACATATTTCATAAATAAATTTTTCAGTATCATCTAGATTATCATTTATATCATGAATAAAATCTTCAATTAATAGATTTATTTCATCAATTTCACTTCTTGGGATATTATCTAAAAATTTTCCATAATATTTAACTCCTAATAATATTTTTTCATTAACTGATATTGTATTATTTTTTATTGCTTTTTTTAATTGTTTAACATTTTTAATACCTAAATTAAATAATTTTAATGCTGTAGTTCTTCCAACACCAACAATAGATTCTAATTCTTCTAAGTTTTCATCATTAGATTTTGTATAATTTTCTAATTCTTTTAAAAATCCATAATTTAATATTTCTTTAATTCTATTAATTGTTCCGGGACCTATTCCTGGGAAAGAATTTAATTCTTTTAGCGTATTTTCACTTAATTCTTTATTATATTTTTTTATAATTGATAAAGAATTTTTAATTTGTTTTAATCTAAATTGATTAGCAGTTAATTCTTTAATATTTTGTTTATTAATATCAATTTGCGATTGAACATAACTAACAAGTCTTTCAAATTCTTTAATAATATTAATATTTAATGATTCATTATTAGACATTATTTATATATAAATAAATATATTTTTATATATATAAAAAAATTGAAAAAATATAACAATAATAATTATTATTATAGTTTTTGTATTAGTTGTTGAGATGAATAACACTAATTATGATATAAACACCTCTTTTAGAGGTACACCAAATAATAACTTAAATTTATATTACATTAACAATATAGATATATATTATAATAATAAATATTATAATAATTATAGAAATGATATTAAAAATATTACTTGTCCCATTTGTAAATGTGATTCAAAATGTAGACAAATTAGTCAAATTCCAGAATTAGAACATACTTGTCCTGTATGTTTAGATTCTAATGTTAATACAAGATTGAAATGTGGTCATTTGTTATGTAGGGAGTGTTCAGACCATTTAGGGAAATATGAAATTTCCAGAATACAAGAACCAGAACAAACGGGTTCTATAGAAAAAATGACTTGTAAAACATGTAGTGTTGGTTTTGATATTTATGCTACAGACCATACAATTTATGGTGTTGATATAGCATGTAAACATTGTCATACTGACAATGTTGAGATGTTATTGCCATGTAAACATTATTCTTGCAAGAAATGTTGTTTAACTTGAAAAAAATTAAAAAATTATTTTATTTAATATTTATATTAGATAAAATGGCTACAATATAACTTCTAAAAATTAATAATATGGATGTATATTATAATACTCCATTACATATAGATTATAAAAATAATAATGTTAATTCAACTTATAATTTATCTTGGGAAATATCATGTAGTATTCAAGAATTAGAATATACATGTCCTATATGTTTAGATTATAATGTAGATACACGACTAAATTGTGGACATTGTTTATGTAGTGATTGTGTCAAAAATTTAATTAAACCTATAACTAATATAATTTATACATTAGAATCAACATTACAAGTTAGCTGTAAAACTTGTAATGTTGTGTTAATATCAAAAAACATAAAATTTATGCAGATGTATCATGTAATCATTCTATCACTAACAATGTTGAGATGTTATTGCCATGTAAGCATTATTCTTGTAAGAAATGTTGTGATATATTATAATCCAAATGTACTTCTAATATTAGCCACATTTTGTTGTGATTCTAATCTACGCTGTTCTTGGTCCGTTCTTGTTAATTGTGAATTTTGTAAATATATAACTTGTCTACGTATTTCATCTATTTGGTATGGTGTAGGTTCTTCAGATAATTGATTTATTCTTTCTTGAATAATTCTGTCCCGTTCTTCTAATAATATATGTTCAGTAGATGGTAATTTAATATTAAATTTATGTGTTGGCGATGTATTTTCTATAATTTTATAATAATGCATTAATTTAATATACTTAAAATTTGGTGTAATATTTTGTTTACATAATGGGCAAATTTGTATAGTATTATTATTTATACATTCTGTATGAAAAACATGATTACAATCTAATTTAATACATTCTGTATTAAATAATGATGATAGACAAATACTACAATTCATATCACCATCTGTAATACCATTATTTTTTTCTAAATATACACCACCTTTCATATCTGAAAGTAAATTTTTATATTTATATTTATATTTATAATATTTATTTTTATAAAACATATATATATTTATATAATAAATAAATAATAATAGATAATAAATATCCATAATAAATTTTTTTATTTTGTTTTAGACCTAAAAAATATGCAATATCTCTTAAATAATAATTACTATCAATACCACACAATTTATTTATTGATTGAGTATATATACATTTATAATTATTAGTCATCCAATGCAAAATACCAATTATTAATATTAATATATATACAATAGGTTTATTATTATCTATCCAACCAAAATGAATATAAAAAGATAATATATGATGAATAAATATTAAAAAATTAATATGTATATTATTTTTACAATTACTATAATGATTATCAATATTCATGTCATAAATATAAGATAATAAACTAAATAATAATATTAAATTTAATTTCATGTATATTTATATATTATATAAATATAATTTCATGTATATTTATATATTATATAAATATAATTTCATGTATATTTATATATTATATAAATATAATTTCATGTATATAAATATATTATATAAATATAATTTCATGTATATTTATATATTATATAAATATAATTTCATGTATATTTATATATTATATAAATATAATTTCATGTATATATTATATAAATATAAAATTATTATTATATTTAATGTTTTTAGTAGATAAATATAATAATAATTTAGAGGTTTCATATTATATATCATTATTAGATAAGATAATACATAATTTTGATAATTATAATTTATATTATGATAATAGTGATTATATTAAAAATTTAAATAAAGATGATTTTTTGGGATTAATGGAGGAATTGTATTATGAAAAAAATAGATATATAAATTTTCAACATTTAATATTATATGGACCTTATGGAACATCAAAAGAATATATTATAAATAAATTATTAGAAAATATATATGGTCCATATAATATTGATGTTAAAGAAGTTGAATATATAATATCAGGTTATTCAAATATAAAAACAAAAGTATTAATAAAACAATCTAAAAATCATATAATAATAGAACCAAATTCAAATGGATTTGATAAATATTTAATACAAGAAATTATACATGAATATGCAAGGTCTGATGTATTAAATATTTTTAAACAAAATAAACAATTTAAAATTGTTATTATTAATAAAATAGATAATTTATCTTATATAGCTCAAGCATCATTAAGAAGAACTATGGAAATATATTCTAATACTTGTAAATTTATATTAGTTAGCGACCAATTAACAAAAATTATAGAACCAATTAGGTCAAGATGTATATTATTTAGAATAGCATTACCTACTAATATACAAATAACAGAAGCTATTTTACATATATGTAAAAATGAAAATATTAAAATAAAATATAAAGATTTAATGAATATAATAAATCAATCAGATAATAAAATAACTAATGCAATATGGTTATTAGATATATATAAATATAATATTAGTTATGATAATAATTGGAATTGTATAATAGATGATATTGTAGAGTTAATATTCAAAACTAATAATTGTAAAAGTAATAAATTATACAAAATTTTATTAGAAATAAGAAATAAGTTTTATATTTTATTTATTACTAATATTCCAACACAACTAGTTATTAGAAAAATAATGATAAATATGTTAAAATATATAACAGATATAAATATGAAATATGCTATAATCAATATAACATCAGACTATGAACAAAGATTAAGTATGGGAACAAGACATATTATTCATATAGAAGCTTATATAATTAAACTAATTCAATATATATGTGCTAAAAAAATATAATATATAATATAATATAATGGAATATAATTATATTTATGATTTAGATGATAAAATTAATTTAATTTATGATTATTTATATAATATAAATACTAAAAATTGTTTTATTGTAGATAAAATAGAACCATCTCATATTAATATTGATGATGTTAAATTAAGATTAGATTATGATAATAAAGAAGATATTACATTTTATGAAAAAACTAAAACAGAAATATTATCACAAGGACAATATAGATTTACAAGTTATGACAAAGATTTATTATGTTTATTTTTTAAAAAATATACTAATCAATTTTCAATTAATTTCAAAATAAATTTTTATAAATATGATTCAAAAATAAATGATTTATCTTCTGAACCTAATAATGATAGTGTATTTTCATATTTATTAAGTTATTTAGTATTATCTAAACTTACTAAACATATATTATTACCAATTATAAATTTAGATTGTTCATTTGATGATTTAGAATCAATAGTTAAAGATATTGTTGGATATAATGACATAAAAAAATTAATATTAAACAATATAATATCAGATACAGTATGTGTTCAATTAAGAGAGAGTTTTTTTAAAAATGTAGATTTAGAAGAATATCTTAAAGAAAATAGATGTGAACTTAAAATATTATTTTTTCAAATATTTCATACATTAGCTGTAATTCAGGAAAATTATAAAGGATTTTCACATAATAATTTAACATTAAAAAATATATTTATATATTTAAAAAAAAAATCATCATTTTATAATGAATATAATGGTTTTAAAAATGATAAATTTTATGTATATAATAATGGTTTTGATATTAAAATAACCAATTTTGATAAAGCATATATTCCTAAATTATATGGTAATAAAGATAATCTAAATAATGATATTATAACAATATTAAATGATATTTTAACTAAATTTAAAAATTATTGTGATAAAGAAACGGAAACATTTATCAATCTTATATATCCACCATCATTAAAAAAATCAGATATATCAAAAGTATCAATATCAGCTAAAGATTTATTATATAATAAATATTTTCAATCATTTTTAGAAAGACCTGATATAACAATAGCCGAAGAAACAATTAATAATCATCAATATATAACTTCCAAAATAAATAAATCTTCATCAAAATCTTTTAAATTATTAGAAACATATATGGATTCTGAACATAATTCTGTATTTGGAAAACAACATAAAATGACTAAAGTAAAACATGAAATAAGAATTATTAAACCTTATACTAATATAAATGATGTTATTATATTAAAAAGAAGTAGTAAGAAATTAACAATTAAACAAAAAGGTGGTGTTCAACCAACAATAGTACATACAAGACAAGATATAAATACCCCATTCATGTCAAATGACCAAAAAAGATTACGTGAAAACTTAAATCCTCCTAAAGATAAACCTTCAGATAAACCTTATTATAAACCTTCAGATAAACCTTCAGATAAACCTTCAGATAAACCTTCAGATAAACCTTCAGATAAACCTTATTATAAACCTTCAGATAAACCTATTGATAAACCTATAGATAAATTTTCCAAAAAAACACATGATGATTATACTTATCAACCACAATTACAATCATATAATAGTAAAATTTTTAGTAGCCAATATCCTTATGTAGAAACATTAAATCAACCAAATATAAATAAAATATATAATATTAATTTTGCTAATCCATTAGGAAGTTATACAACATTAAATAGAGTGTTTGAGGATATATTACCAGGGGATATAATGACTTTTTCAATGACATCTATATATGAAAGAATGCAAACTTTAAATTATTTAAGATGTAATTTAATAGAAAAACATGACGGAGAACCTATAAATATTAAGGGTAGTTCTAATTCATTATTATCATATATAAAAATCATGGATATTAATCCTTATACATTACATGCACATAAATATTATGATTTACCAATGAATTTTTTATTATATAGAGCTGCATATCCTGTAAAACTTGATGAAAAAAATAGACAGATACATATTGCAAAATCATCAATGGGAATTAATGTAAGAATATATATGTTAACTCATGCTGATATATATGCATTACAAATAGATGGTTTAGATAGAGAATATTCAGATATATTTAGAGAAATCAAATATTATGATTGGGTTAAAGATAAATTATTAAAATGGAAAATATCACCTAATTTTATAGCACCTATATTATATAAAATAGATCCTAAAACACAATTAAATTGGAATGAAATAACATTATCAAAGAAAAAATCAACTGCTGTGGATGTTAAAATAAATATTTTTGAAAATCAAAAAAAAATTAATAATAAACATAAATTATATAAAGAATTTGGTTTTTTATCTGAATTATTACCATATCAATATAAAAAACAAATGATACAAAATAATATGTTTTCTACTAATAAACAAGATGATAAAACAGATTTATCTAAAAATTCTGGACAATCATTAATATTATTAACTGAAGCTCCTACACATAGTATAATAAAATGGGCTTCTGCTATACATGAATCTTTTGGAACAATTAAAAGAATGATTGCAACAGGATATCATTCACCTGATGTATGGTATTCTATTTTATTTCAATTAATATATGCATTTGCTGTATTATATGAAACCGGTATATATATTGAAAATTTTGAATTAGAACATAATGTATATATAAAAGATATATATACAGATTTAAATAATGTTGGTTCTTGGATATATACAATACATAATATTGATTTTTATGTTCCAAATTATGGATATGTAGTTATGATTGATACTAAATTTTCTGATATTGAAGTTGAATCATCCTTAATTAAAACAACTGATGATACAAATGATAAAAATAAAAAGTTTAAAATATATTCAGAAGAATTATATAATATAAATAATAATCAAACAAAAGATTATTTGAAAAAAAAGATATATCAACAATTTAAACGTATTATAAATCGTGATAATTTTAATTCTTATTTAAAACAAAAGGGAGGAGTTATACCAGATTCAGAAATATTAGATTTATTAGATAAAATTAATAAACAAGATATACTATTACAAAATGGAGACCCTTCTATAATAAGTATGTTTCCAACATATTTTGGTAGATTTGTACATAATCGTTTGGGAACTTTATTATATAAATCAGAACTTGAAAATGTAGATAAAACTATGCATATTAATTATGATGAATGTATAGGAAAATTAATGATACATGATAATAATAATAAATTTAGATGGGTAATTTATTTAGAAAAAGATAATACAGGAGCTACAAATTCAAAAATAATTTTTACTAAAGAAGGTAATAATTATAAAACAGAAGTAATAAATGACAATTTATATAAATATCCAGAAACAGAAAGAATTTTACAAGAAAGTAAAAAAAATCTCAAATATGATGATTTACATATTTATGAAACTTATAATTTTGATAATTTAACTTCTTCTCAATAAACTATTAGCAATATCAAATACTCCTAATCCCATTGCTAAACGATCATTATTTAATACTATATAATTAATATATATAACTAATGGAATTACTACTAATCCACCTCCTATAAAATAATATCTATATTGTCTTAATGAATTATAATATAATAATAATTCATTATCAATATATCTTTTATCATACCAAATATTTATTTCTTGACCAACTACAAAATTTGTAGGATAATCATTTATTTGTATTGCTCTTTCCTTATTAAATAAGTTAACATATATTATACAATTATAAACAGTTTTTTGGGAAGAATATGAACTATATTTATCATTTTTAGTAGTTAATAAAACTTTATCTTGACACATGTTTGTTAAATTATTTGAATTTAAAATTTTAGTTATACTAACTTTAGTAGGAACCATATAAGAATCATCCGTTCCTATTAATTTAAAACCATATATAATAAATATAAATGCAACTATAACAATAATAACACTAGGTATTAAAAGTCTAATCCTTGAAAAAAATGCTAATGCATCCTTTGCATCACTATACATATCTGAAGATTTTGGATTGTCAGATAATTTTGCTAAATTATTCATATTATATATAAATAAAGATAAAAATATATTTTTATTTTTTTATTATTTCAAAAAAATAAAAATTTATTTTTTTTAATTTGTATCAAAATAATTTTTAGAATTTATAATCTTTATCAACATTATTTGCCCAAGCAAATCTTTTTATTAATGATTTAGTAAATATTTTTGAGGAATCTATATTATATTTTTTTATGAATGCAAATATTATTCTTGGATCTATATAATTATTTTTTGATGTTCCTAAAGATACATTTTTCATTTTTACTTTAGTTTCTTTTTTTAATTTTAAAAGTTTTATTTTAGATATAATTTTTTTTGTTTTATCATTATTATCACTTTTATCTTGTTTTGATTTTAACTCTTTTATTTTATCATCTATTTTATGTAAAGTATCATCTAATTTACTATTAACATTTTTTTGATGATTACATAATAATGCTACTTCTGTATTTGCAAGATTAAACATTGCTATTAAATAATTTAATCTTTCATTATCATCTATTTTTTTTAATTTTTCATCACTGATTTTATCTATTTCTTTTTGAAATAGATAACTTGCATTATATGTTCTCCATACCTTGGCTGTTAATCCGGGTAATATGTTATTTAAATATTCATTTAACATTGTAGGTGATATTAAATCAAATACATCATCTTTTTTTGATTTATTATTAATAAAATCTTTAATATTATTATAAATTTGTGGTATAACTTGTACTTTTTTACAATATCTTACAGAGTCTTTACCCAAAAAATCTAATTTTATATTATAATCTGATAATAATGTTATATGTTCAACCCTTAATGATGTAACACCAACTGTATCTGCTGATTCTTTAGTATCTTTACTTCCACCAACCCTTAAAGCTAATTTATCTATAAAATATAATGCGGTTGACAATTGTCTATTTTTATTATTATCTGATGATAATTCTTTTTCATAATCTTCTCTAATTTTAGATACTTTTTTTTTTAATTGCCTAGCTAAATCAAATTTAGATTCATCACTTTTAGATTTAAAAAAAGAATCAAAACTAGTAAATATATATTTATTTTTATTAGAAATATTTTCTTTCCAAGATGCTAACCATATAACAGCAGAATCATGAATAACTTCTCCCCATTTATGTCCAGGAATAGTAGGTATTGGTGCATCTTTAGATAAATTAATAATAACATCTTCAGGATAAATTCTTTTTTTTATAGAACCTAATTTAGGATGAGAACCTCTACCTATAAAAATTCCAGGTGGTTCTATTTTAAAATTACCTACTTGTTGTTGTGTTCCATCTATAATACAATATTTATAAGGTTCAGATAATAAGTCTTGTTCTTTTTTTATATTTTCTTTTTCTGTTTTAGATAATGAATTTTTTTTATCATCAATATATTTTTTAATTAATGAAAAATCTATTTCATCAATAGATTTAATATTAATATATTTAGGTAGTGTTGGTTTAAAATCTTTCCAAAAATTTTTTTTAAAAGTATTATTTTGATAATAAGGAGTATCTATATATTTAGCAAACATTGTAGCATATTCTTCAGATAAGGGTGGTAATATAATAGATTGGTTATTAATAATAACAGGGATTTTATGAGGTACATATTCAGGGGGAAACATTGGACCATTATGAATCAATACAGTCCATTGAGGTTTTCCTCCACCTAATTGATTTATTAAATTCCAATGAATAGGATTATTACATGTATTATTATTACAACATGTTTTATGACATTTTATAATATTTATATATCTATAATTAATCATAATTATAATAATTTTAGATTATTATTTAAAGATTTAGTTTATAAAATAGTTATTATGACAACAGAGTGTGTGAAGGATTTTAACAATATTTTATCATCATTCTTAGTCCAAGTATCTGGATTAATTGGAACTACATATAGTTATCATTTAAATAAAGCTATTGAATATAATGCATTATTACCAATTGAACAATTTTTAGTATATGCAATTCCATATAGAGAACAAATTGTAAATAGAGATGAATCATATTTTGATAAAAATTCAACTGACCATAAAGATGATATTGTTACAACATTATCAACACAAATTAATGAATATGGGAATGTCATTCAAGTTCAATCTAATACGATGGAAGTATTAGATGAAATTTTAAGATTAAAAAATATATATTTTTCTTTAGATGATAATTCTAAAAAAAATTTATGGGATATATTACAAGCAATGTTAGTATTAAGTGAAGATTATTTCAGGTATAAAGGTCCTGAATATTTTATGAAGAAATAATTTATTTTATTATATACTTAACTAGTATAAAATAAAATATTCTAGTTTATAATAATATGATTTATAATTTAAATGTAAATAATAATCCTAATCCACAAGATATATATAATTATATATATCAACAATTTATAACAATAAAAAATTCTAATTCATTTAATACTTATACATTAATTCCACCATCTGATTTAATATTAATAAGTAATATTATTATGGAATGTGTTGATAAGATGGGTGATTTATCTTCATTATATATAAATAAATTAAATAATTCTCAGATATCTAATATAAATATATCCCATTTAAATAAAATAATAACATTACATGATGAGTTATTTAAACAAATATATAATTTTAATAATATTTCTTGCGATGTATTAAATGGATTAAAAGAAATTAATGATAAAAAATTTAGTCAAGATACTATATATTGTGTATATTATGATATTATCAATCGTTATAAATTAATAATATATCAAATTTTTAATTTAATAAAAAGTTTAATTACACATATTATTTTAATTAAAGATATAATATAATGTATTATAATGTATTACTCTTGTATATTATCAAGTGTATGTTTAGCAAGTATTTTTATTATCAAAAAAGTAAAAGATTATATTAAGGAAAAAAATGATAGCATTGATTGGTATAATTATGAACATGATTATGATGATAGAAGACATCATTTATTATCATAAAAAAATTGAAATTTTAATTTAATATAAAATTCTATATAAATTATCTAGTACCGTAGCCATTTTGGCTCAAGACAAAGGCAGTTGAAGTGTGCCTGACTGAGGGTTTAGCAGCAACTTTAGCCCGGCGTTCAGTAGCCATGGATTCAAAGTTGGCTTTACAGATTGTGGCTTGCGATGACGATAACACGCAGAACCTCGAAGATTTGAGGGAACTAAAGAAGCGTCAAGACAGGGGGCGTGCGTGGCAACGAGAGAAAGAGATTATTCTTTGGAAAATTCAGCAGAACATCCTGAGACGCAACGCACTTGCCAACAAACGCAAGCATTTAGAGGAGGTGTCCAATGACAGTGTATCCGATGACATTGGGTCCAATGACAGTGGGTCCAATGACATTGGGTCCAATGACAGGGAGTCCAATGACAGTGGGTCCAATGACAGTGGGTCCAATGACAGTGGGTCCAATGACAGTGGGTCCAATGACATGGATGGCACAGTTCCAACCATACTAGAAGAGTTCTTTAGGATTGGACCTCCTCCAGGGTTGAGACACAAGGACTGCCCAAATCTGCCCGTCATAAATAGCTGGGTCAAGGTCATTGAACCCAAAAACACCATGAGATGGGTAGACGATGATGCATTTATGCAATTAAATGAGTCAGACTCAGACGTTGGAGTTATCATGGGTTGGAGGACAGGACCGCAAAAGATTCAGCCAGTTGCAACATGCAACCGTTGGAGGACAGGACCGCAGAAGATTCAGCCAGTTGCAACATGCAACCGTTGGAGAATCAAAGAGTGATGAAGATGCAACCGTTGGAGAATCAAAGAGTTATTAGGATGCAGCCGTTGGGTCCACATGTGTTGTGAAAGGCTTCTTGGGATAGACAGATGAATAGTTTAATATTGACAAGAAATGATGAAAAGTTTATTAAATTTAATAAGCTTTTAATCAAAAAAATTGATAATTAATTTAATTAAAAACAAATTAAGTATATTATTAATGATTGGATTAATAATACATTTAAATAAATATGATAAATACTTTTACCAAGAAACTATAACATTTAATGAAAAAACAATTGAAGATATTAAAAATAAATTATTATCGACATTAGTTGATAAATTTAATTTTTTACATATTGATTATCCATTATTGTTATCAGAATTTGAATATATATGGTTTCAAAATTTTAATGATATACCTAATGATTTACTCATATTTGAATATAATATATATGATGGTAATAATTGGATTAAACCATGGGATGATCAAGATATTTATACTGAAGTTTTAGATAGATTACATAATATAGAATTATCTAATATACCTAATTTTGAAGAATTATATGGAGAACCTACTCCTGAATATAATGAAGATAATTCATATATTGATTCAAAACCTGATTATTATAATGAATTAGAAACAATATTTAAAAATATTATTGATAAATCATAATTTAAAAAATATTTACATTATATGTAAATATTTTAGTCATATCTATTCTTTTAACAAATATTATTTTATCAATTAAATCTAATAAATGATTAATATCAATTTTTTCTTTATTTTTACTAAATTCTAATAAATAACTATTAACCTCTTCAGAATTAGTAGTTTTTATATCTAAATAATAGTTTTTTTCAAGTTCAAATTAATAGTTTTACCTAATTTACATGTATGAATTCTTATGTAAATATAACCATAACTTATTTTAATTGGGGATAAACTCCCAATTAAAATAAATAATTAATTCAATTTTTTATTAAAATTTAGAATTTGAATGATAAGGTTTTTTATCACCATATGAATTATTATTTAATGAAACTGTAGTTTTTTTTTCTTGATTTTGTTTAATTATAGAATTAGCAAAATTAAAATTTTTTGAACTTAAATCTAATTTTGTTCTAATATTATCTATCATTACATCTATCTCAGATTGTATTAATTTATCATGAGAATATGTTTGTTTTAAATTTATTAATCCATTTATTGTATTTCTCAAGTCATTATTTAGTCTAAATAATAATTGTGTAGATTCTTCAGTTTTTAATTCTAATAATTGTTCACTTATATCAAAAGATTTATTTAAAACCAAAGTAATATATTCTATAGTATTGCTTCTATTAACACTATTATACCATCTATAAAAAAATTGTAGATAACTTGTATCAATATTTATATATTTATCATTTTTAATTAATTTATTTCCAATTTCTAATTTAGAAATTACTCTTAAATTAATATAAATATCTTCTAATGTTAAATCACTATTTAATGTATCATTAGTTTTATTTTCTTGAGATGAATCATTAATAATTGGCTTTGTTAATTGTTGTTCTAATTCCATATATATATATATATATATTGAAAATATTATTTTATATAAAAAAAATTGATTTATATATTTATAAATATAATAGTATTATATTTATAAATGCCTACATTAGTTATTGTGGAATCACCAGGAAAAATTAAAACAATTAATAATTATCTAGGAAAAGATTATGTTATCAAAGCCTCTATTGGTCATATTCAAGATTTAGATAAAAAAACTCTAAGTATTGATGTTGAAAATAATTTTACACCTCATTATATTATTTCTCCTGATAAAATTAAAGTTGTTAATGACCTTAAATATGAAGTTAGTTCCTGTAATGATGTTATATTAGCGTCTGATGGGGATAGAGAAGGAGAAGCTATAGCTTATTCATTATCTAATGTTTTAAATTTACATAATCCAAAAAGAATTATATTTCATGAAATTACACAAAAAGCATTACTTAAAGCAATTAATAATCCTACAACAATAAATTATAATATGGTTTATGCACAACAAGCAAGAAGATTATTAGATAGATTAATGGGTTATAAAATAAGTCCATTATTATGGAAACATTTATCTACTGAAAAATCACAATCTGCAGGAAGAGTTCAATCAGCCGTTCTAAATATTATTATAAATAAAGAAAATGAAATTAATACTGCAATATCAGAATGTTATCTTAAAACAACTTGTATATTTAATTATAATAAAATAAAATTAAATTCAGTCTTACAACATAATAATAATAATTATATATTTAAAAGTATTGAGAATGCTAAATATTTTATAACTCTTATTAATAAAAATACTATTTTTAAAGTTATTAATAATGAACATAAAACATCAATTAATAAAGCACCTACACCATTTATAACATCAAGTTTACAACAAGAAGCTAGCACAAAATTAAGATTTGGTGTTAAACAAACAATGGAAATAGCACAAAAATTATATGAAATGGGATTAATAACATATATGAGAACTGATTGTCCTAATATAAGTCAAACTGCAATTGATAATATTCAAAAGTATATAATAACTACATTTGGGGAAAAATATTCTGATCCAAAAAATTATTCCTCTAAAAATAATAATAGTCAAGATGCACATGAATGTATTAGACCAACTGATATTAATAATAATAATCCAGAATTAGATACTAAACAAAGTAAATTATATAATTTAATTTGGAAAAGAACTATTGCTAGTCAAATGGCTAATGCTAAAATAAATGTTAATAAAATATCTATAGATGCATTTAATGATAAACAATCTGTATTAAAATATATTGATAGTTTATTTGTAGTTAATATTAATAATATTGAATTTGATGGATATTTAATTATATATAATAATATAGAAGATGAATCAACCCAAGATAAAATTAATATTAATATTAATGATATTATAGTATTTAATAAATTAAAAATATCTCAAGAATATACTAAACCACCATTAAGATTTAATGAAGCTACTTTAGTTAAATATTTAGAAAAAAATGGTATTGGTAGACCTTCAACTTTTGCATCAATTATAACAAAAATAATAGAAAGAAATTATATTGAAATAAAAGATATATCAGGTGTATCAAAAAAATCATTAGTATTAGAATTAGATAATAAATATAAATTAATAGAAACTGAAAATAATGTAAGTATTGGAAATGAAGTATCCAAAATAGTTCCTACTGAATTAGGAATAACAGTAAATAATTATATGGTTTCTAATTTTGAAGAAATTATTAATATAAATTTTACTGCAGATTTTGAAACATATTTAGATAAAATAGCTTTGGGAAAAGCAAATTGGATTACAATATTAAAAATATTTTATGATAAATTTAATCCAATTGTTGAAAAATTAAATGTTAAAATTATTAATAATGACAATATATTAGGAACATATTTAGATAATTCAATATTTATAGGAAAAGGAAAATATGGACCATATATTAAAATTAAAAATGAAGATTCGTGGCATTATGTATCAATTAAAGATAATGAAGATATAACATTAGAAGAAGCTATTGAATTACTAAAATTTCCAAAATTACTAGGTAAAATAGGTAATACTCATGTATCATTATGTAATGGAAAATTTGGCTATTATATAAAATATAATAATATGAATTATAATATTAAAAATAATATTAATATTGATGAAATAAATTTAGATTTTGCTAAAATAATTATAAATGAAAAAAAAACTTTTAAACTTAAAGATAAAATATTTAATATTAAATCTGGACAATACGGACCTTATATAGAAATGATTAATAAAGATAAAAAAACAAATATAAGTATTCCTCAAAAATATAATATTAATAATATAACAATTGAAGATATTATTGATATTGTAAATTCAAAAAAATAATATATATTATTTTATAATGAGTGATATTATAATAAATCAATTATTAAATTCTAATATAATACAAACAGATAAACCAACTACTACACCTACACCAACTACTATATCAACACCTACTATATCATCTACTAGTGATATAAAAAGTATATATGCTATATTTCATACATTTATATCAATATTAGCTATTTATTTATCATTAAGATGTAATCCTAAAATTAATTATACATCTATAATAATTGCTTTATTTTTACCATATCCATATGTAATTTATAGTGTAATAATGCATAATGGAATATGTAAACTATAATAATATAAATATATAATAATATATTTATATTATTAACATGCCCATTATACTTAACATAATTAATGATATAAATAATATCTTAATTTTGCCAAAAACATTATATATTTTTGATATTGATGAAGTTATATTAACATTTACTCATTCAAATGATATATGGTGGAATGAAAAAAGAAAGAATTATCTTAAATTATATTATGATATATTTATGACAGAAAATATGATATATAATGAATGGATTAATATAATGAATACTACTAAACCTGTGTTATTAATTAATAATTTTAATGATATCCTTAATAAAATAACTGAAAATAATTCTAATTATATATTTTTAACTGCAAGGAAACCATTTCTAAAGAAATTAACAATCTTACATTTACAATATTGTAATATAAATATAGATGATAATAAAATATTTTTTGATAAAGAAAAAGGTAATAAATTATTAGAATTATTTAATAACAATATTAATATATATGAGTATAATAATATTATTTTTATTGATGATTTAATTGAAAATATTAATAATGTTAATGATAAATTATCTATTTATAGTAATACTCATAATATTTTATTATATAATTTTTTATATCTCCACAAATAATCTTCATTAATATAATCTTTATAATTATAATGTGATGATTTAATTATTATATTATCTTTATATTTAATAACACAATCTCTCCAATGATGATGACATTCTTTTTTATATAATAATTCTAAATTATAGATACTTAATGATTCATTATAAGACATATTATAAATATCTTTACTTTTATTAATTAATTCTTGTCCTATAATATCATCATGTTTATCATTAACATAATAAAAACTAGTAGATAATTTATTGTCATGAATATCTTTCACAAATATATTATTATCTAAATTTAAAGGATGATATAATATAGATTTACAATTTATATATAATCCGCCTAGATTATATAAATAGAATAATTTAAATAAATTATTTTTTAACCTAACACTATTATTATTTTCATATAATTTTAATATATTACTATCTTGAGTCATAAAATTATATATATCATTATTATTAAAAAATTTGTATGTCATATCTGGAATATAATTTAATATTGTGCTAATTGAATAATATTTATTAATATCCATATTATTATCTTTATAACATTGTATAATATTAGTATTATAATTTTTATGTAAGATATAACTAATATTTTTATTTAATGATAATAAATAAGTCTGTTTATGAGACTTATTATTACTAATATTAACTTTATAATCATAATTAAAAATTCTTAATGTTATTTCATCTGAAATTGGCACAAAATCAAAATAAGTTATTGTTAATAATACACTATTAGAATTAAAATATTTAATATCAATATGTTTATTATTATTATATGTTTGTTTTATATTACTAACATTATATAATAATGTCCTTGGTAATATATCATTATCAATTTTAAAATATAAAGAATAATTAGGTTTTAATTTTGCAAAACTAGATACATCATTGCTACATAATAATGTATGAATATTTCCCATATATAAATTATTACTTATATCACAACATTCTAATAATTGATTATTATCAAATTTTAGATTTTTAATATATTTAAATTTTAATGAATATGATAAATCTTCATTAATATTATAATTTAAATCACTAAACATACAATTACTATCATCATTATTAACTACAACACCTGAACAATTATATAACTGATAACATAATTCATACATGACAGTTAGATTATTATCAGCAACAAAATTATCATTTATAAATATTATCTTATCATTATCTAATATATTTAACTGTGTAGATAATAATAATAAATTATCTATATTATAATTCTTATACATTGAATTATAACAATGTATAATTAACGTTGGATATGTTTTATTTTGTATCATATATGATTCTCCTTCAATATCAACCTTAACAATTACATATTTAGGTTTTAATTTCATATTTAATAATTTTAAAATATTATCCTGAAATATATCACTTTGTAAATTAGATAATGATGTAGATAATGATATTATAATATCACTATCAAAATTAATAACTAAATCATTATTAGTATCTTTATACAAATTACCAAATATTAAATTATTATTAATAAAACTATTAATTCTATTAAAACAATTTACTTTAATTTCATTAATTATATCCAATGCATTTTCATTAAATATAGATTGTAAATAAAAATTATATAGTTTCTGAGGATTTGATAATAATGATTTTACAAAATTAAATGTATTATCAATATATTCCGGATTATTAACATCGCAAAATATAATTCTGTCCATATTAAAAATAAGTTTATCTAATTCATCCATTTTACCATAATAAATAGGAATACATCCTGATAATACAGCATCTGATAATTTATTGCTTACACAATCATTAGAATGACTTTCAACACATATATTAAATATAAATTCTTTTAAAAAATCGGAGTTTTTATATTCTTCTTCAGGAAAATTATTAAATAATTTTAATGGACATACGATTTTACCTAATAATGATAATTTATTATATAATAATGTTTTAGTATTACCATCATCATGGTTAGATATTAATGATGCATATCTCTTATTTATAAAATCATCAAATGATATTTTATTTACATTATTATTAATATCATAATTTGGTAATTTTATACTATTATTAGAATTAATAACATTTCCATATAATAAAACATCATGATCACATATTTTACTTGTTTTAGATACATATGATATGACTTTATGTTTATGATTATCATCAATTTTTATATTATTACTAATTATAATGTTATAATCATATAAATTCTCATTAGTTATATCATCAACACTATCTATATTAATATTATTTGTAGATAATAAATTATATAATATATCTTGAGTTTTAAAACCAACATATAATACTTTTAACATTAATTATTATAAAAAAATTATCTTTATAAAGATATAAATAGTATATTGAATTAAATATAAATTATTATATAAAATAAGTTAATGCTTAATAAACAAAATAAAGGATTAAAAAGAAATACAATTGATAAATATTATACAAAACCTAGTATTGTAGAACAGTGTATTGAATTAGTTAAAAAATACATTAATATTTCTTATGATGATTTAATTATTGAACCAAGTGCAGGTAATGGATCATTTATAGAAAATATAAAAAAAATATCAACTAATTATGTATTTTATGATTTAGAACCAGAACATGATGAAATATATAAACAAGATTTTTTAGAATTAGATTATAAAAAATTAAAATATAAAAATATCCATATTATAGGTAATCCACCATTTGGAAGACAATCAACATTAGCAATTAAATTTATAAAGAAATGTTGTTTATTTTCTAATAGTATATCTTTTATTCTTCCTAAAAGCTTCAAAAAAAATAGTATGAAAAAATATTTTGACAAACATTATCATTTAATATATGAAATAGATTTATTAGAAAATTCATTTTTAGTTAATGGTATAAATTGTAATGTTCCTTGTGTATTTCAAATATGGCAATATAAAAATGAAATTAGAAATAAAGTTAAAAAACTTATACCATTAAATTTTATATTTGTTAAAAAAACAGAAAATCCAGATATTTCATTCCGAAGAGTTGGTATAAATGCAGGAATTATAACTCCAGATTTTAATGATAAATCTATCCAATCACACTATTTTATTAAATTTACTAATAATAAAACAATTGATGAAAATATAAAAAAATTAAAATCTATAACATTTAACTTTAATAATACTGTTGGACCTAAATCTATATCTAAACCAGAATTAATAGATGAATTTAATAAATTACTATTATAATAATATAACTTAAATTTTTTATTAATTTATTAATTATAATATTATAAATAAAATTTAATTAATTACAATTTAATATAAGAAGAAAATTGTCTATTTATTTTTCTTTCTGTATTTTTATATACTAGTACTAATGTTTCATCAACATATAAATGTAATGTTTTTTCAGAATTTAACTTCTCAAAATTCATTACAATGTCAAGATATAATTGTTCTCTAATATTAGATAAATATGTAGCTATTGTATTATCTATATATTTATGCATACATGATATCATAATATCTGCTTTTTTATCTGAATGAGATGATTTTATTTTGTCAATATGTAATTTTTTAAATTCATCAATATATTCTTTCATGACATCATATATACCTCTTTTTATTATATACAAATCAACATCTAACATAATAGCATCCATCAATTCTTTGTATTTAATAATTTTTTTAACTTTATTTTTATTTTTTTTCTTAGATTTTTTTATATCTATTTTAGATTCTTTTGTATCTTTAGATTCTTCTATATCTTTAGATTCTTCTATATCTTTAGATTCTTCTATATCTATAGTTTCTATAATTAATTCTAAACTTTTTGTTCTTCTAAGTTTTTTAGCTCTTTCTATAACATTATCAGTTGAGAAATCAATAAAAGTATTAGTTATAGTTAAATTATTTTCTTTTAAATAATTGGGTTGATTAGTATGAGATAAAGGAGACATATTAAAAATATATTCTTCATTCAAATGTTGAATATTTGAATGAGGAATGTTATCATTATTTAAAAGTGCCATAGATTAAAATATATATAATTATATTGTTAAATATATAATATTCAATTTTTTTGTTAAAAGATTTATTATAAATGTAATTTATAATGAGGATTGCTGTATATCATGGTTTAGAATATATACATTATGAAATGCTAGGATATTTAATAGAATATATAAAAAATATGTATATGCTAAAATTTAATATTTATGCAAAAATAATTAATGGTGGTATTGATTGGTTAAATTATTATAATGATAATTTTAATATAAATATGTCTTGGAAAAATCCTGATTTATTTAATCCTAATAATTATGATTATATTATATTATTAACTGATGATGATATGACATTTACTAATGATTGGTTAAAAAAATATAATAATAAAATAATTATGATTAATCATTTTCATAAAAATAGAAGAATATTAACTAAATATAGTGTAGGCACTAGATTTTTTGTATCTAATCCCTCACAAAAATGGGCTTTACCTTCTTATATAGGTATTAATAAAAATGATAAATTAAAAACATTAACAAATAAAATTATCGTATCTTGTATTGGAATACAAAATAGACCTCCATCAACTTTATTTTTAAGAGATTTATTTATAAATTTTGATGAAATTGAATTTAATATAATTGCAAGATATATACCTCATAAATATAATAGTAATAATATATATACATATACTAATCCACCTCCACAAATTATGTTTAATATTATAAAAAAATCTCATTATATTTTATGTATTGATATACCACATAATATTAATTCAAAATCAAATAGTATATCTGGTTCTATTCCATTATCATTTAGTTATGGATGTAATTTAATTCTTCCTGAAATATGGCAAAAATATTATAATTTTAAATCATCAATAAGTTATCTAGATAATCATGTCCAAAATAATGGACAATCTAAATTAACATTAAGTAAAAATATTAATTTAGATAATATATATAATGAATTATATGAATTAATAAATCATAGAAATAATGTATTTAATAATATACTAATTGATAATTTATGGATAACTTAAAGTAGTATTCATAGTTACATTACCAACTATAGTAGCTTGTGTATTTGAAATAGTATCAGTATAATTATTACCTAAATAAAATAAAGTATTAGATAATTCAGAACTTAATGGAGTTAAATCAGTAGGTGGTGTAAATGGTATTGATGCTACATTATATCTTTGAGTATTTGATATTTTAGTTTGTGAAATATATCCTACAAATTTTTTAACTATAATTGGTCTATTAACAGGGTTAAATACACCTAAATAAAATGGAGTTAAATTATTTGAAGTTGTTGTTGAACCTATATTATAAGTACTATAATATGTACCATTTAAAATTATAGTAATAATTCCATTAGTACTTCTCATAATAGCTATATGATACCATTGATTAATATTTATTGTAGGTGTTGATAAATTACTATCAGTATTTAACATTAACCATCCAAGCCGGTTTTGTGCATTAACATATATAAAGACATTTTCATTAGAAGAAAAAGAAAAAATTGAACAACTTTGTCCATTATTATTTGATAAATCTGTTGGATAAATCCAAGATTCAATAGTCCAAGCAGTGTTTTGATTAAATATATTATATGTTCCATTAAATTTTAAATATGATGATGAATCTACATAATATGATGGTAATGCTATCACATTAATTGTTCTTATAGCTGTTGATGTATTATAATAACTATCAGTTGCAGAATATATAATATAATATGTTCCAAATAATGTTGTATTAACTGTTCCTGAAGATGATACTGATACAACACCATCTAAATTATCTAATGCTGTTGCTCCTAACTCAGTATATGTATATCCTAGTTTAATACTAGTTGGATTACTACCATTAATTGTAATAACAGGACCTGAAGTATCTAATCTTATTTTAACTATACCACCTGTTCTATATAATCCCCATAAAGGAATACCTGCATTAGATGCTGTAATATTATCTTTATATTCAGGTAAATTAGCTATTATGGTGCTTTTAATATTTAATGATGATCCTAATGTTAAACTTCCATTAATTATACTATTATTTGATACATTTAGATTACTTAATATAGTTGAATTATTAATAAATTTAGAATTAGATGATACATATAATGAAGATAATAATGTTGTATTATTTAATAATATTGTATTATTGCTAATATTTAATGATGAATTTAATGATACATTATTAAATATACTAATATTAGATACATTTAATGCACTTGATACTGTAGCATTTTGTGTAATAATATTATTATTATTAACATAAAATGATGATAATAATGATGTATTATTTAATAAACTATTATTTGAAACATTACATGACAACATTGATAAATTATTAGTATATAAATTATTATTTAGATTTAAATTCTTATACATTGATACATTATTATTTAGTAATGATAATGATGATATAAATAAATTATTATTTATAGATACTGAATTATTTAAAATAGTATTATAAGATATATTTAATGATGAATTTATTGATAAATTTTGAGTTAATAAATTATTAGAAACATTTAATGATGATTTTATAGTATTATTATTATATAATAATGTAGAACCTGTTATATATAAATTATTGTTTGAATCTAATATATTAATAAGATATATTGAATTATTATTAGGATATTTTAATTCATAATAAGAACTATTATTTGAAGTTCTAATATAACCAGGAGATGTTGTTCCTAATATTTCTAAACCTGCATTATTACCTATATCAATTGCAGTTAAATTAGTTATATTAGCATTAAAAGATACTAATTTATCAACTACATTTAATTCATTAGTAATAATTGATGATATTGTTCCATTAAAATTAACATTAGACATATCAATTCCAACATTACCTATATTAATATTAGTAGCATTAATATTAAGAACATTATTTATTGGACTTATATTTAATGTTTTAACTGTATTTAATGTAGTTGGTCTACTTACTAATAATGAAGATAATATAGTTGTATTATTATTTAAAATTGATATATTAGATATTGTTAAATTATTAGATATATTTAAATTTGAAAAGTTTAAACTATTACTTGTTATATTACAAAATATAGTATTAGATGAAACATTTAGATTAGAATTAATAGTAATAGAATTAATATTATTTGTTATGTTATTAACTAATAAATTAGAATTAACTGATATATTTTGTATATTACTTGTTGTAGATATAAATAAATTATTATTAATGTTTAATGGACTCTTATATAATATAGAATTATTTGTATATAATAAATTATCTAAATTTATCATTGTTTTATATTTTTCTATTAATGTATTATCAAGTATTGAAGACATATATATTTATACTAGATTTAAATAAATTAAATTATTTTTCTATTGATGATGTATAACATGTAATTTATTTTTTTAATACTATATTAATAAAAAATTATACGTTTATGATCATCTAGTGTAGTTATTTTATGTTCCATAAAATTAGTATATGCACTTATTATATGATGTTGAATATCATCCCAAGTAAGTGTTCTAAATTTAGTATTAATAGGATGAGGTAAAACATTAGAGTCTATAGATTCTATTTTAATTACATAAGGTAATTGTATATCAGAATCATCTAATGAAATAGTTATTGTATAGTTTTTATTATTATCAGGTGTATTTTCATCAATTAATATAATTTTATTATTTATAAATTCAGGTATGGTTTTTGATTCTTTTAATTTATATATTGTAATAGCTACTAATATGAATAAATCATTTAATTTAAGGGGTTCCTCATATTTTATTGAACTAGGATAATAATAACCTCCAGTAAATTGTCTAATATTTAATTGTTTTAATTTTTTATATTTTTGTTTATATTTAATATATTTTAAATATATATTCTCATATGTCATAATATATATATATATATTATTAATAATAAATAAAAATTATGCTTTATAATGTTAACAATTAGTATCTTTAGTTGCACTACTAACATTACGCATAATATATAAATTAAAATAAAATAATTATCAATTTAACTTTATTGTTTAATATTAATTTATAGTTTAATGTTAAGAAATATCAAATATATCATTAATAAAGAAAAATTATATTATATTTAATATAGTTTAATATACTTTTTTTACTAGGTCCATTATCATGTGATGTAGATAAATTTGTATCAACAGATATTTTAGTTATTAAAAAATTGAAGTTTATACTATATAAATAATATTATTTTAATATTATAACTACTTTTTTACTTAAAACATTTGTCTTATGTATAATTGTTTTATTAAAAATGTTATATCTTGGAGAGATAAAGAACTCATAGGTCCTAATATTAAAATTCTCACTTTAGGAGGTTCTATTCTTTTTGATGGAATTGTTGATGCAAAATTTCTATATAATGCATATAATTTATATAAAGATTTTAATAATAATAAACCATACAAATATAAAGTTGCATATAAAGATAATGTTTTTCTTAATTTTTCAGATGCATTAGCTACAATTCCATTAGAAGAGTTTACATTAAAATCAAATCTTACAATAGTATTATTATATGATACAAATTATACTAATAAATTTAATATTTATAATATGTCAAAAGTCTTTGAAAAGGCATATGATATTATTTATATAATATGTTTCGGGCATATTTTTCCATTTCCAAAAAAAAATATTCCTATAGATATTATTGGTTCTCTTTCAATAGATGGTACATTTTTAGAATTTATAAATAAAGAAATTAATATAGGAGATAAAAAATATTATAATATTATTAGAAAAAACTAAAAGATAATAAACTTTATTTTTTGAGTAAATATACTTTTTATAATTTACTTGACTGAATAACCAAAAAATTATAATATTTGGTAAATTATATTCATTTATAAAAGTTAAAGAATTAATAAATTTAAATTAATTATCATGAATAAAATCTTATGTTTATATTTATAATATAATTAATGTAAATAACATTAATTATATCATTTGTGAGTTTAATAAAAAAATGCATTCAATTTATTATACAAGCATTATATATATTAAAGATTAAAATACTGTAATATATTTACAAATTATAATAAGTATTTTTTTTATAAAATATATGATTTAATATTTTATAAAAAAAATAAGTTCATTTTTGGGATTTTATTCAAGTTGTTAATTTAATTTATATTTTTTTATATCTATTTATATCTATTTAAATCTTCTAAAACAATAATTATTTTCATTTCTTAATTCTTGAATATCATATTTAATACAAGTGATTATAGCACTTAAAACATCTATTTCTTTTTTATAACTATTTAACATATATTCATATAATGATATCATTAAATAATATTATTTATTTTTTTTAAATTATTATTTTAATTTTTTAATAATAATTTAATATATTATTATATATCATAGACTTCAATAGCTAAGGAACTAATATAAATTTAGCAAAATATATATCTTCATTAAGATTATCATAATTTTCCATAATTCTTAATTTAATGATATCACATAATACAGATTTAGTTCTAATACTAAATCCTCCATTTCATATGGGAAAATTGCTCCTATATAATCCCATTCAATTAAATCATATTCAATATTATTTAATATACATGACATAACAACATTCATAAACATGTCTCAATAGTATCATATATAAATTCAATAAAACACTACAATATTATGTCATTTATTATATATATTAGAATAATATTACACCTTAATAAATGAAAAATGAGATATTTAAACAGCTACTTAAAATGTAATTGTACCAGGATATGCATGCATCTATTTTACGGCTTAATAAGCGGTTATATTTTATACTACTATAATGAAAAGCTTTTTATTTTCCCTTTGAAAGCTTAGGTTTTTAGTAGGAGTTAATTAACCATAATTATACAATTATAAATCTTTAAATATTTTTATTAACTGTTAACAAATGCAGGGTTTTTTATTTAGCATTTATCCCATTTTTTAATAAAAATGGTGTAATATAATCTTTATTTTTAAATAATACATATGATAATAATCCAATTACAATTAATAGACTAATCATTATATATTTATTTGAAAAAAATAATGATTTTATATTTGAATTAGTTGTTGGTAATATTATTGAATTAGTTATTGGTAATTTAGTTATATTATAAGTTGGTGTTATTGTTGAATAATTTGTTGGTAATGTTATTGTATTAAAAGTTGGTAATGTTATTGTATTAAAAGTTGGTAATATAGTTGAAGATACACAAGAAATTTCAGGTATACAAGGATCTATTTCAAATTGATAATTTGATGGTATATTTATATTTGGTTCTTTTTCTTCAGATTCTTCAAATGATATAGATAAATTTGCATCAACAGCATACATCATCTTAAAATATGATATCATTTCTTTTTTTAAGGCATCTTTTATGTCATTTACAATAAAAAAATATGTTGGTTTAGAAGCATCATACTCTAAATTCATAGGATTATTAATTGATGGCATCATTGCTGCTATATTAAATATCATTTTTTCTGGTGTAATATTATTTTGTTTTGGTATATCAGTTGGTTTAAAATTTTTATCTATATTTCTTTGTAAGTCAGCAGTCATTTCTGCGGCTAATTGGTTTTTTAATTGTTCATTTGTTCCTATTTTTTTTAATAAATTTAAAGTATTTATTGGTATTTTATATCTAATCATATTAGACATAGGTTGCATTCCACCTGTGAAAGTTAATGTATAATAACCATTAGTATCTTTATTTGCACTACTAATTTGACCCATTATATATAATATAATATATTATATATAAATTAAAATAAAATAATTTTATTAATTTTATAATAATTCAATAATACTCTAATATATTATTATATATCATAGACTTCCATCTATAATTAAAATTTACAAAATTATGACTACCAAATGAATCATTTGTTATAAAATATTCACAAGCAAATTTATTAGCTTCTTCAACATTAGCTAAGGAACCAATATTATATTCTAACATAAATTTAGCAAAATAAACATCTTCATTAAGGTTATCATCATTGGGGTTATTTTCCATAATTCTTAATTTAATGATATCACATAATACAGATTTAGTTCTAATACTAAAACCTCCATTTCCTACATGATGAGAATTTACATTATGTTCAATAGGAAAACTTGCTCCTATATAATCCCATTCAATAAAATCATCAATATTAGTTTTAAACATAAATGTATCTTCATGATAAAATAATAATTTTTTACCATTAAATAGATTCCAAAAATCTAAAGTTTTAGTAAGTCTTTCACATTCTTTAACTGTTAAATTATCATAATCTAATTTTATAATTCTAATATTTTTAATGTCTTTACAAAAATCAACTATAAAATCATAATTTAAATTACCACATACAATAGTATGACTCCATTTATTACCAACTTTTCTAATTGTATTAAGAACTAAAAATTCTAAATGTAATAATGGTCTAAATTCTATTAATACTGTTTCATAATTTAAATTTAAAACTAATTCTGGTAATTTATATTGTCTTACTTTATCTAATAAATTATAACAAAAATATCTATATTCTATTTTAGGATTAAATAATATTTCTACAATATTTGAATTAGATTTATCACAATATTCAGTTAATAATTCTAAATATTTATTATTTAAATAAAATGGTAAATCTAATGAATTATATCTGTAAAAATCTATAACCAAATTAATATTTTTTTGATACTTTATAATTAAATATAATAATTCATAATAATTAATTTTATTTATATCCATTATAATTAGACATATCTATCTCTAATTATAAACTCATATTATTATTTATATAATAAAAAATATCTTGAAAATATATAATTATATATATTATTATTTTAAATATGCTAACATAATAATATATTAAATCATTAATACCTACTATATATGTATATAAAGCTATATTAATATTATATATATATGTCTAAAATAGATAAGGGAACTATTTATGAAGAATATGTATGTAATTATATCAATAATAACAGTAATAATATTGCTTATTTATGGAAAAATATTCCTGATTTTATTTTATTTAATGCTAATTTAATTGATGATATAAATGATTGTAGAATAAATAGAGACACATGTAAAAATTATATTCATGATATAGGTATTGATATTATACAAATTGATAAATTAACTAATGAAATATCATTTATACAATGTAAAAATTATGAAAGTACATTATGCATTAAAGATTTATCTGGATATTTTGCAATAATGTCTCAAAAAGAACATTATAATAAAAAAGGTATAATTTATACATCTAACAATAAATATTCTTATAATTTATTAAAGGTATGTAAAAATAATACTCATACATTTATTCATTTACCTATAGAAAATAATATTACTATTCCTAAAAATATATTAGTTCCTTATGATTATCAACTAGAATGTGTTGATAAATTTAACTTATATTATCAAACTAATAATAATGCTATATTAACTATGCCTTGTGGTTGTGGTAAAACATTTACAAGTTTTTTGATATCTGAAAATTACAATATAATTATTATTATTTCTCCATTGAAACAACTAATAATATAAATCAAAGATTTATATTATTAGTTATTAAGTTAAAAAATAAAAATTTTTAATTTTTATTTTTTAACGAAACAACATACAGAACAAAATATTATTAATTTTAAGAAATATTCTAAAAATGAAAATTTAAAAACTATTATTGTTGATAGCGAAGGGTCTAGAAATATTAATTATATATTAGATAAAATTAATAAATATGAAAATATTATTATAGGTTCTACATATAAAAGCAGTGATATTATCATAGAAATTATTAATAAATATAAAAATGCATTTATTATTATTGATGAATTTCATAATCTAAGTTATAATAATGTATACAATAGAAGTGATTATTTATATAAAATAATAAAATCAAAAAATAAAAAATTATATATGTCATCAACTCCTAAAATTTATGAATTAGATGATGATAATTGCGATATTGAAAATATATTAGGAAAAATAGTATATAGAATGACATTTGAACATGCAATTACAAATAATTATATTTCAAACTATGAAATATATTTACCAATTCACAATGAAGATAATTATAATATACTGACACAAGAAATTAAAATAAACAACTATGATACATTATTGATAAAAAAAGTTTTATATTATTTTGAATGTATAAAAATATTAGGTAAATTAAAAACAATAATTTATTTTAATTCCCATGAAGATATAGATATTTTTGTTAAATGTTTTAATGACATTAATAATTATTATAATTATAAATATTATATAGATAGTATAATTTGTAAAGATACCAAAAATAGTAGAAATAAAAAATTAGAAGAATTTAATAATAATGAAAATATAAGTATATTATGTTCTGTTGGAATATTAGATGAATGTATTGACATACCCTCGTGTGATAGTGTTTATATAACTTATAATTGTGTATCAAAAATAAAAATCATACAAAGAATAAGTAGAGCATTAAGAAAACATAATAATAAAATAGCTAAAATATTAGTATGGTGTGAAAATATAAATACTAGTAATTATATTATGAGTGCAATAAAAGAAATTGATGAAAAAATATTTATTAAGATTAATTATATGAAATATAATATTAAAATATTGTCATTAGAAGAAAAAATAAATATTCAAAAATATAATAGTGATAAATATAATAAACAAATTAATAACAATAATATAAATAGTAATAATAATGATAATAATGATTCAATATTACAATGTAATATATGCAATAGAATATTTAAGTGTAGACAGACAAAATGGAGACATTCAAAAATATGTTCTATAGAAAATTGTAATTTACACAATGAAAATAATGTTTATTCAAAAAAATATTTATGTAAATATTGTAATAAAAAATTATTAAATAAAATATCTAAATTGAATCATGAAAAAAAATGTAAATTTAATACTAATATTATTGATAATAATACAGATAATACAACTAATATAATTGCTAATAATACAGATAATACTAATATTATTGATAATAATACAGATAATACAACTAATATAATTGCTAATAATACAGATAATACAACTAATATAATTAATATAATTGATAATAATACAGATAATACAACTAATATAATTAATAATAATACAACTAATATAACTAATATAACAAATAATATAAATAATATAACAAATAATATAATAATTATAAAAGATATTTGTGATATAGATGTATTAAAATTAAATATAACTGAAATTAAAAATATTTTTGATAAACAAATATCATGTATTACACAATTAATTGAATATTTATATTTTAATAAAAGATTGCCAGAAAATCATAAATTTTGTTCAACTAATCTTACAAGTAAATATTTATCAGTATATAATAATAATAAAGATATAATTGAAAAAGAGAGAAATAAGTATGTATTTAATATAGTATTAGATAATTCAATAGAAAAATTACAAATATTATATAATCATTATAAATTACAATTTTCTTTTGAAAAAAGAAAAGAAATTAAAAAATATCTTACAGAAATAAAAAATAATTTATTTAATAATAAATTCAAACAAGATTTAATT
>Ga0214921_10000960_pt1 | contig 50652 bp, 42 predicted proteins | sample LL1505_MetaG_FD_177992 | JGI IMG/M metagenome (GOLD analysis project Ga0214921, IMG submission 177992) | Freshwater microbial communities from Lake Lanier, Atlanta, Georgia, United States - LL-1505 | ecosystem: Environmental > Aquatic > Freshwater > Lake | place: USA: Georgia | collected... | reverse complement strand
GCTTAAAGATATTGAGAATCTAGGGTGGAGACTCGAAAGTCGTGAGTTAATAGAAGGGTCTGAAGGGGAAGGAAAACCAAAGAGATACAAGTATGTGTTTGCATCTTTAATTTTGGACGAGCGTGGAGCTCCTACAGAATTATGGGATGGTCCATCTGGTGGATATGGGCAGTTTCCAAATACGTATCCGGTTGGTTGGGCGGAGAAAGATCTAGTATATCCAAATGGAGAAAAGATACCGGATGAAATTATGGCGAATGAATTGGCTAGAAATCAGACACCAAATAACTGGCTAAGCTCGTATGTAAATATATCGCAAGAGTTTCAGAAGGTAATGTATCGGAAGAAAGTTATGGAAGAAGCAAAACAACGTGCTGAACAAGGTATTGAAGAAGGTGCTCTATCACCTGGTTATGTCCCTGGTTCTCCCGAATATACTGCATCCAGTCCTGTTTATGGAAGTTCTCCGATGGTGGCAGTGCAACAACAACAACCAATGCGGTTTGGAACAGTTGCCAATTTTGCGCAATATACACCGTCGTCGCCGCAGTATTCATCCATTATGAGTCCTGATGGGTCTCCGGTTGTTTTATCGGGTTCACCGACAAGTGTTGTACTACCTTCTAATCCATTACAAATGGTAATGCCTGCGGGAATACAAGGAGGACCAGCACAACCTGCAGTACAAGGAGTATTATCTGTTACTCCGGAAATCCCCAAAGAAGGTGATAAATCTGAAGGACAAGGTAAAAAAACAGTAATGGTTAATCTTAGTCAACAACCACAATAACGACAATAACCAAATAACGACAATAACCAAATAACGACAATAACTAAATAACGACAATAACCAAATAACGAATTTAATAAAACAATAATAAAATTGAATTAAAATTATTGTTTTGTAATATAAATATAAGAAAGAAATAACAGCGAAAAAGAATAAGTAACCAAATGTCTTCAGCACAACAACAAAAAACGTCAAGTGGGTTAATAACAATGATTCACAAATCAAGAAAAACAGTTCTCGAATTATTAAGAGAACAAAAATACGACACATCTGAATATGAGAATTTTGGAGTAAATGAAGTTCATGCAATGTATACAAATAAGGATGTTCCAAAGCAGTTGGATATGATATTGACAACCAAAGAAGGACCTTTTAAAGAAAAAAGTGTATATGTAAAGTTTCATTTAGGGAAGACGCTGCGAGTCGAAAATATACAAGACTACGTAGACGATTTGTTCAATATAGAAAATGTGTTGGATAAAAAAACGGATACACTGATAATAATAATAAAACAGGATATGAATCAAACCTTAATGAATATATTAAATGAATTTTGGGATAGACACAAAATCTTTATTATATTATTTAGTTTAGAAAGATTACAGTTCAATATTCTAGAACATCAATATGTTCCCAAGCATGTTATTCTAACAGAGGATGAAAAAAAAGAGATGATTAAAAGATATAATATTTTAGATGTAAAAAAATTACCGGATATTTCTCGATTTGATCCGGTTGCACAAGCAATTGGAATGAGACCGGGGGACATTTGCCGCATAGAAAGACCAAGCAAAACATCAATTATTTCAAATTATTACAGATATTGTACACAAACAATGTTATAAGTCTTATAAAGACACAAAATGCCGAATAGAGTAGTTTATATCGAGTTTATATTGAGCTTATAACTATTTTTCTATTTATATACTATATTTATATACCATATTTATATAGCATATTATATGTTTATGATTTTGACATTTGTTTTTATAAAATAATATTTTATTATGATATTATAGATATCACATATTATAGATATGGCAGAAATAGTAAAATATTATTCAAATTATCTTAATAATTTAAATAAGAAATATGACGAATATACGAAAAATTATATAAGAGATTTCGTAGAGTTTAAAATACCTGTATTTGAATGTAGTTTAAAAAGAAATGATTTAAATTCTGTTGATTGTATTAATACATTTTCAATTAATAAGGCTTTTGTAAACACGCAAAAAAAATTAGAAGATTTGAATGGAGAGTATTTAAATATAACAAAGGAGTTAAAAGGGATGTTTATAGAACAGTCCAAATATGTAGACAGTATCCAGAAAAAAGTAGATGAACTAAATGATGAAAATAAAGAGTTATTAAATGTAGCGTCAACTATAAAAGATACTAGCGCGACATCAAAGCCATTTTTTCATAATGAACGTATACTGTACTATCGTTCTTTGATTTATGGTATATCGGTAGTTATTGGTATTATTTTCCTCTTATATATGTTACAAGCTACACCATTTATAGAAATTGCGTCAAGTGTTGCTACAAATACTAAAAATCTTGCAGAAAACGCAGCAAAAGGTGCAAAAGGATTAGTAGATAATGCTACTACTCAAAATCCGGATGGAACAGAGTCTAATAATATGGTTCGAAATATTATCATATTTGTATTAATAAGTGCTGTTATTATTTCTGTATTTTATTTTGTAATCTATGTATTAAGAAAGGTAAACCCGCCAATAGAAAAAACAAATACTGAAAAAGAAATAAAGAGAATAGCTGATAGCTGTTTAAGAGATAAGAGCGACTCGTGGGTGAACACACAGTTGGAAAAAGTTAAAAAATTTTTAACAAACAAATAAACTTATGAATATTGGAACATTATAAATAGTATTAATAATATTAGTAATATTAGTAATATTAGTAATATTAGTAATATTAGTAATATTAGTAATATAAAGATTATAAAAATACATTTTCTATTTATATGTTATAAATAATTATTTTAAAATGGAACTATTAAACATGTTTAGTGATTTAGTACCTATTTCTAATAATGGATACAAACAACAGTCATATACAGACCCGGGAATTTTACAAGGCGCAGAGTTTCTACAAAACGAAGATAGAGTAAAGAAAGAAGTAGCGAGAAATTTAGATTTAAACATGGTGTCATATTCGCATGGTTCGGAAAGCGCGACTGTTCATATGGCAGGGTCATTAAATAACGAAGATGGAATAGAGGGTTTTCAAGAAACAATGAATGGAGAGGGAGCTACTACAAAATATTATAATGACCTCAAAGCTCAGTATAAAATCGCATTAGATAAGTTTAATGCAGCTATTCTTGAAGCTAGGAACACAGAAGATAAAGGTATAATACCAATAAAGCCTGCTCTAGGGGAAACCCCAGAACAGACAGCAAAAAGATTAGCTGCAGACAAGTTAGCAAGAGAAGATTTGAGAAATAGGTTGCATCAAATTTCATCACAGATGGCGAATATTTCGGCACAGATGATGTCGAATGTGAAAGAGAATACAGGCAGGGATTTTCCATCGTATAATAAAATGCAAAAAGAGATAGACAATGTTCAGAAACGAATTATTGAGATAGACGCAATAATGAAAAAAAATAGATTAAAAACTAGTCATGATATTGATACATCTCTTGCAAAAAAACACGAAACATCATTACTTACAAAACAGAGGTATTATGTTTATATTATATGGTTCATAATATTGGCTATTATTTTATATATTACAATAACTAATTTACTTGACACCGATTCATCATTTAGTGTATTATTAGTAACTCTTTTTTTACTAATATGTCTATTTTTATATTTCATGTATAGCAAATGGAGCGTGGAATGGTATGACTTAAAGTATAAGCTGAAAAATTTAGACTTTGGTCTTCCCGAAATTCCCAAAATAGATTTTAATCCACTTGTATCTATTAAATATACATCTTAGTTTTTATGTATTATTTATTATAACTTTTCTTGTTTATTATAACTGTCGTTATTTGATATAACAAATATTTTTATCTGAGTATAATTATATTTAAGAAAATAAAAATATAATTATAATTAAAAATAAATGTATAATAGCAAAAGTATAAATGATGGGATACAATTTATAGACCAGGCAAATACGCGAACTAGTAAAACATGTAATAATCATAAAAGTAACAAATATAAAAATAATAATAATAAAAATCTTATATTAGACGATGATTGTGAAATTATAGAAGGCTTTGAAGTAGTTGACAAGGATGTAATAAAAGTAAATGACGGTGATTTAATAGCAAAAAATAATTCCGACACTGCCAAAATGAAGACGAATATATCAGGATATAATACTTCTATGACAGACTTAAATAGGGTTCAAAGAAATATTACTAACCAGGCAAGAATTTTTTTAGATATTAACAAAAAAAGCGACGATACAACTCTAAGAAACAAAGATGTACAAATTGCCGATGGTAGATTCGGTCGCGTAAATAATGCAGGTTTATTTCAATTGTATCAGGCTGGTGCTACCAAATGCGGTATTCCCGCTATTCCCAAGAAGGTGGGATTTGACTTATTCGGTAAATCATCCAGTGAATATTCAGTATTAGAAGATAGTGATGGGAATTTAGCACTCCATGGAACTGCAATGGTGGCAGGACCTAGTGGAGCATTTCCTTGTACCGATTATGCAGGAACTAACTTATATGTATCAAAACCTATAGATTTTAATTATGATACCAACATGGTATATGTGGGTGTATATAGCAACAGCGCGACTGGAGTAGGTGGTTTAATGCCACAAACAGATTTGGCTAACTCTACTGTTAAACAGTGTGTAACGAGGGCGATGGATATGGGGTATTCGTACGCCTCTCTTTCAAATTATAACCCTACATCCAAAACAGGACAATGTCATATTGGAAACAATTTGCTTAATGGTGGAAGTTCTAATGCTTTTAGAACTATTACACGAGCAACTATTTTTACAACCATTCCATCACACGATAAACTGAGCTTTGCCGCCGATGGTGGAATATACTCGGGAACAGGAACAGATGCCAGTCTTTTTATAAATCCGTTAATAACCGCCGTGGGTACCACAAAAGTTCCCATCTCTATTCTGAGTCCGCAGTATGGTGGAACAATTAATCAACTTAGTGCTAGTTATTCTTATACACCAGCGGCATGGGTCAACTGGGATAATATAATAAAGTTCAACCCTTCTCCAATTGGAACACCTGGAGGAAGACTAGATACCTCTAGACAGTACAGTTACTGGCATCCTGTTTTAAGAACTTATAGTTATCAATGGTACGGACAAACATTTTACTATCAACAAAATGATTGGGAAATGCGGACTAGAACAGAGACCGTTGCACCACAGAGTACGGGAGATGTATATATTAGTTATAGGTGTGGTAAAAATGATATGACACCTACGGCAACACGAATAAATTTAGGACAAGGTTTTAGTATAGGTTGTTGGGAACTATATGAACAGTATCCGTCATTTTCTTTCAGGCTATCCGATGACGGTGAAATCACAATTGTAAATAATAAAAATCCGAATGATATTCTTTATAGAAATATGAATCAAATATCAAATCGAGCGGATACGCAATTGGTGTCAATATCTGGTGCAAATAAAACAATGATGCCATGGGCTGACCGACCTGATTGGGTAAATGGTAGTATTAATCGCGGTGGGCTGTTGACTTCTTATTCAATGAATGCACAGACGCTACAAAATGGACAATATATTTCATCACCAACGGGGAGGTGTAGGTTAATTTTTAACAAATCGTCGGGTAGCGCTGGGGAATTAGTATTAGAGTATTCTATTTATAATGTGTCGCAAACACAAGGATTAGCAACTGGTACAGATAAAGATAACAACTTAATTGGAAACGGGGGTAACTATTCACAGTATTATTTGACTAAAGTAGATAAACCGGAAATAAAAGGAAAAATGGCATATATTAATATAAATAGTGGGTTACACGAATATCCTGCTACCATGACAGAGTTTGAGAATGACTATATTCAAATGAAAGATTTCAAACCTTCTTCAATTGTAACTCCTATTCCAAATATAAAAGAAGATGCATGTAGAACAGCATGTAATAACGACCCTTTGTGTGCGGGGTATACATATATCAATGCGATGTGTAACAGGTATAAGGAGACGGAAATATTTCCAAAGGGAAGTCGAATCCTAGATGAAGGGAAAACAACGCATATTAGAAAGAAGAGGATAACTGCTAATACTGCAAATACTAGTCATTTTACTTGCAATAAGTTTGTTAATGATGTAGACAGTGCTGTATATACTTCTTATCCGGAGACTAGTAATATGACTACGGAACAAAAATGTGCACTAGGGTTAATATTAGAACCGCGAATGACTGAATTAAAACAGAAAAATGTTGCTGCTGTTAGTGAAGGAGGTAAAATAAAAGGTTCTATAAACAGTATTTATACAGACCAGAATGAATTAAAAGAAACAATTAACACAAAATCGGAAGAGATAGAATATGGAATTTCTAGACAAGAAGCAGTTAAAAAACAAATTGATAAATATGACGACTCAAATATTACAAATACAGCAACTGTTACAGATACGGAGTTGCTTCTTGTTAGTGACAATTACAGTTATGTTTTGTGGAGTATAGTAACAGTAGTGGCGGGTATTGTTGCAATTAAGTCATTTAGAACTACATTAGAGTGAATAGGAATAATAAAAATATGGAATCAGTTTTACAACTATTACAACTATTACAACTATTAAAACTATTACAACCAAATAATATTACTAAAAATATAACTAATATTATTTAATTATTTAATTATTTTATTGTAATATTGTATATTGTATATACATGTCATCGCTTGGAGCTGAATTGAAAACATATCAAGATGATTTTACAAGAAATTTAGATGAACAGTTTAAAAATATTGCAGAATTGCAGGATATACAAAAACAGTTATTTACCGATTTAGAAAAACTAGCTGGTTCGCCGGATATCAAAACTGAGGATATTCAACGACAAATCAATGAAAAATTTGCTCAAATCAATAACTTAACAAAGTTGCGAACAAATATTTTTGAAACAGTTAAGGCAAATTATGGTATTACTCAATCCGATTATAATATTCAAAGAAGGTCATATGCTCAGCAACTTGTTGCTCTGAATATTATTGAAAATGATTTGACAAATACAACCAGTCAGTTAAGAAAGTCGATGACAATTCGAGATAATGCCGAAAGAATGGTTGGTGTGAATAATTATTATACGCGAAGATATGAGTCACATGCTGATATTATGAAACATATTATTTTTTACTGCGGTATCATAATTCTTGGAATATTTTTGATGAAAATGGGAGTAGTTACCGATGAAATAGCAAGTTTGATTATTATTATTGCTCTTTGTTTTGGTATTATAATTGTAGGTAAAAAGGTATATGACTTATCTAGACGCAATAATATCGATTACGACAAGTACAATTTCCCTTTTGATATAACAAAAGTACCGGATACTAGTAGAAACACTATTTCTAGAGAAACAGATAGAACATTTGGACAAGGAGTGCTACTAGATGTATGTAAGGATATTAAAAAGGAATCATTTGTACCATTTCAGCTTAGAAATCCGAGTTGTAAGATAAAAAATATCGACGACGGAATGTCTCCTATCCCTTCAACGGATACATTATATAACTGTAACTCATCCTATAGCACTTTGTAATTAAATCGACCAAAAATAAAAATAGTATTTTAATTTGTAAATAAGTAAAATACTATTTGAAGAATAATATAACAATAATATAACAATAATATAACAATAATATAACAATAATATAACAATGTCAGAAGCAACTGCCAAAGAAATAGCAAAAAATGTTGAACAAACCAATAATGAAAATGCTGCTGAGCTTAAAAAAGCAATGGGTGGCGGTGGATGTTCACCCGAATTATCAAAACAAGCGACAACGACGATGGTTGCTGTTACGAGTGTAGTTGATAAAGTAAATAGAGCTTTAACGACAACCGGTAGTGGGATATTTAGCGATGATAGTTTACAAAAAATACATGAAAATGCAAAGAAGACGAACGACAATGCTTTATTAAATGAATACCTTACAGAACAAAACTACACAATAAATAGATATGGAACGGGTTCCGACAACTTATCAAAGGGGGCAAACGAATATAATGAGTTATTAGTTAATCGATACACAGCACAAGGGAAAAAAGATTTAGAAGAATTAAACAATAAGTATATTGAAGTAAATAACCTAATTATGGACCTAATAAAGGTAATACAGCAACAAAAATTAGCTGTTGAGAATATGCGAAAGGTAATGGAAAATTTAGAAGAAAAGAATGAAGAGTTATTAAGCATGATAAATGGAGGAAAAAGTGATTTATATACGTATAATCGAAAGTCGATGTATCAAAACAGGTTAAACGAAAGTGTTGAAAATTGGACTTTCATTCCGGTTGTAGTTTACTGGACTTTAGTCATTCTATGGGTATGTATTGTGATGATATATTTGAAAAATGTAACAATCGTATCGGTGCTTATTCTTATTGGATTAATATTATATCCATATTTTTCGACTCCGGTATTTTTATGGATATTAGAAAAAATCCAGATGGTATGGAATTTTATATTTGCTGCTGTACATAATAGGGTTTCGGTATATTCTTAAAAGCAAAGTATAAATATTTACAAGTATAAATATTTACAAGTATAAATATTTATATTTTTAATAAATGTAATTTTTGTCAGTATTCGCCGTCATGATTAGCTCTCCTCTTCTACTTCGTCGTGACTGTAAATAATAGAGATACCTTTCCAGCCCTTTGTTGTGTATTTTCCATATTTCTTGTCAAACACTTCATAAATTTCATTTCCGCGAGGTACATTTCGGTCATAGTGTTCGGTATACCAAACTTTAAACGACTCATACATTTCGGTTTTCTTAACATAGTGTCCTTCAACTTTGCGTATCTTGTCGCGCACAAATTCATTGATGTAGTCCTGGCTGTTACGATAACTTTCGCTGCTAGCAAGAACTCCCGGAGTATCTTTCACCATTCCACCAGTTTGAAACGCTTTTTCAACAAGCATAGCCAAGAATACAGGCGCCCATGTCTTGAATTTCTCGTCCAGTCTTTTGTCAATCAGGAATTGATACGGTTTGTCGGGGTCATCATCGCGCGGGGTTTCACAAAAGATTGCCTTGTGGTCTACTTTGCGAATACGTCTCCATGTACCTTCATCATTTGCTTTGATGTCAAACAAGGTATTCGTGCATACAACAAGCTTGAACTGAGGTTGAAATGTAATCATGTTTTTGAATAAAGCACGACCCTGAATCGGGTCACCACCAGTAATTTCTTTCATAGGACCTTCTTCGAGACGCATTCCTTTCGACGGTTCTTGCATAACGGCATATCGAATACCAACCAGCTGAGCGATTTCCGACGACGTTCCACCGATAGATGCGCGCTTGCTCGTAATAAGGGAGATAGGAACGACTGCTTTATATTCGCCGAGAGTCACTGACATTAACTCAACAAGTTTTGACTTTCCGTTGCTGCCGCAACCGGTATAAATATTGAATGTTTGTGGATAGTTTACGCCGATAAGACACGACGCAAGATGTTCCCACATGTAGTTTCGAATATCTTCTTCCGGATACAATTTCGCAATAAAGTCGTTAATTTCTGCAATGACTTTGCCGTGTTTTTTCTGGTCGAGCGCATAGTAGTCGATATTCGTGCTTTTTGTAATGTAGTCGTCTGGTTGTCCTTGTCTGGCGCGCTTTTCTTTGAAGTCGATTACGCAGTTGTTACAGCACAAAAGGTGCGTTTTTGTGTCGATGCTTTGTGAGAATTTTTTATCATAAAACAATTCTTGTGCCTCCTTCATGATATTCGTCTTAATTCCCGTTTGTTTTAGTTTAATGCAAATATCGGATATTCTGTGTTGGAATTGGTTCGGTTTTCCTGATTCATCTGTAGATGATGCGGCGGCGGAAGAAGCAGCCGCAGCAGCGGCAACAATTTGTTTATTCGCCTTTTTCGAGTTTCCTGGTCCGGTTGCTCCGCCGGCAGAACCGATGCGATTGATATAAACGTTATACATTTCATTTGAAATCATCTGTTTGAGAGCAATTCCAGAGTCACATTCTACCCAGCGGTTATTTTCAAACTCATACCATGTATTGTCGCCGAAGTTAGCACATACGAATTGATTTTTAAACATGTTATATAAAACAACCGCCATGTCAACCATTGTTGTTTCCGGTTTTCCGTTAATATTGACCAGGTCATTTGATAATGTAATGTCGACATAGTAGTCGATTGTTTTCTTATATACTTGATTGTACCGTTCTTTTGCATCATGCTGTGCCCAGTATATAATCGAACGACGCGTCAGACCGTCTTCATTTTCCATAGAGAATGTCAACCATTTTTCATAAAACTCGGGAATTTTGTCGTAGCTGAATTTTTCAGATTGGGAGCTGAAAAGAATCCACGAAAGGAATAATTTGTCGCTGGTATTTCGGAGTGCCCAACCGACGCGAATCCACAAACCGTATTGATTATAGTATTTCTCGGGGAGGCACATCGTATAGTCGCTGGTTTCCTTGACAAAGTGTTCTCGCGGTTCAAGGCTGCCGAATATTCTATCAATTTCGTCTGTAAGTTGTTCGCGATTTGTAATTTCTAATATATCACTACTAGTTGTATTTGATGCTCTGCGCCGCACTCCGCCTGCTTTAGAGATTGTTGGTTTTCGTACTTTGTTGCTTTTAATTGCGTCATATTCTCGCTGAATACACTCGCGGTTTTCAAAACGCGGATGTCCGTCATATTGAGCAGACAGAAGATTAAAGTTTTTCGCATAGTCAAAGAACGACACATTCTTTGGCTGATATTCCCATATATATTCGGATTTTGTGTTTGCATCGTTTCCATCATCGCTCTCGTCTTCGTCACCATCGCCGCCGCTACCACATTCTTCATCATATTCTTCGGTATTTTCATTTTTCACATATACAAAATTAAATTGCGATTTAAGTTCGTAAGCTTCGTGTCCGGGTTTCCTAGAGCCGTACAACTGCCATCCTACCGGACTCTGAATACGCGATATATTATCATCCAGGATATCGTCCCAAGAATTTTTCAAAGGCAGGTGTTTCAAAACATCGGGAATTTTTTTAAGAACAGAATTTCGAAGCATGTGTTGAATAACTCTGTCGGCGTGTATGCCAATAATCAAGTGAATTCCATCTTTTGTATATTTATCATCATCGGTATTGACGTTCGGTTTTTCAAACACGAAAACACTGATTTCCTTTTTATCCCCTTCTTCAATATTCAACATTTTAGAAATTTCATCCATATAAAGCCCAATAATATTTTCAATATCATCTTTTGTATGCTGCCGCGCGTCAATATGCGGTCCATACCTAAAATCCAAATCAACCAGAATTGGTCCTCCATTTTGTAACTGTTTTTCGGTTAAGTATTCATGACGCCTATTCGTAATCACGTGTTTGGAGTATTTTGCCCAGAATTCGGGTAGTTTTTCGGACGGAATGCAGAATGTTCCACCCGTTACACCGTGTTCAACGCTGGGGATTCGAGTATGTGTAAATGACACCCCTAAAGAAGATGGGTCGCCTTTTTTTATATAGTATTGTTTGAGATATTGGTCGTATTCGTTTGCATTTGCGCTAGATGATGCTGATGACATTTTTGATAATTGTGATTTGTTTCGTGTTGAGTTGTTTGAAGGTTCCATTTGTATATTATAGGTAGAGATATTTTTATATCAATTTTTTATGTTTAAAAATATCCCTAAAAATAGACAACTCTTGTTTGAATGAAAAGTAATATATGTATAAAAACGACATAAAAATAAAACGCGTATGTTATATATTGTTGAAGTATAGATGGAAAAAAATACAAATGGTAGCGCAAATGTACATATACCTAAAGAGACAATAGAACGATTATTAAAAGACATAAAAGACATATATGTATCGTCGCTTGAAGCCGATGGTATTTATTATAAACACTCGGATACAAATATTTTGAAAGCGTATGTAATGATAGTTGGGCAGGAGGATACTTTATATTTTGGCGGGTACTATTTTTTCGAAGTGACATTTCCTCCTGATTATCCACATGCACCACCGCTTGTTGAGTATTTAACAAATGACGGCGTTACGAGATTTCATCCCCATTTTTACAAGTCGAAAAGAGTATGTTTATCGATGTTGAATACATGGAGGGGCGAACAATGGACAAGTTGTTTAACAATAAAGTCTGTATTGTTGACGCTTTTATCTATAATGGATAGTCAACCGATGTTACATGAGCCGGGTGTTACGGAAAAACATCAGGACTATCAAAAATATCATACTATGATTTTGTATAAAAATTTGGAGTTTTCTTGTATACGACTTATGGAGGAATTTATGAGTACGACTATTATTCCGTTTGAAATGGAGTATAAGGAATATTTTTATAGATTTATGGTGGAGAGGTTTAAAAAAAATGCGAATGGATTAAAAAAAGTTATTACTAATTCTATGAAGGTAAAAAACTATAACAAGTCTTATTCAATAAGTGGTTTATATAATATGTCATTTTACGTAAATTTTGACGAGTTACTAGAAAAATTAACAAAGACGGCGCAAAAATATGACGCGGTGATAGAGTAGAGTACTAGAGTAGTAGAGTAGTATTACCATTTGCTGGTTTTTATTGTTATGTGTTTTATATTTTATGTGTTTTATATAATTTAAGTAATTATATAAAATTGAAATAAACAAATAATACTATAATATAATATACGGACATTACAACGAACATTACACCAAACCAGTATGCACTTTTGTATAAATTGCAGCAACATGTATTATATTCGACTCTCTGAAGAAGACCCCAATTCGATTGTATATTATTGTCGAAATTGCGGTCATGAAAACAAAAATATTTCACTAGATAGCGTTACAATTTCAAAAACAAGTTTTAAGCACAACAAGCAAAAATATAATTCAATTATTAACAAGTATACAAAAATGGACCCGACATTGCCGCGCATCAATACAATAAAGTGCCCAAACCAGTCTTGTAGCAGCAATGAAAAAGAAAATGATAAAGATAGAGAAATTATTTATCTTCGCTACGATGATGTCAATATGAACTTTGTCTATATGTGTACAACATGTGACAGTGTTTGGAATACCGAACAATCGATGTAGTCATATTTAGAATTTAGAAATGATAATTTATTAGAATTCATTAGAATTCCGTTATAGTAAGTTACAGTCGGTTATAATCTTTATTTTTTAATGATGGCTTATATTATTATTATTAATAATATTAATATAAAATTGAAATAAAATCAACACAATATATTATAACTATATATACACATACACATAACCATAAACACTTTCAATGCAAAAAGCTGTTTCCAAATATGCTTCCGATGAATCCGAACCTGAACCCGAATCACCATCTGCATCAGAGGGTGAAGATGTAAATAGCGACGATGAACAAAGTGCCAGTAAAACCAACAAAGAAACTATAAGTAAAGTAAAGTCAATACTGGGATTCGGCGATGAAGATTCGGATAGTGGTACTCCTAAAGTATCTGACTCTGAAACCGATACTGATATGGAAGGTGAAGGTCTTGACGATGAAGGTGAACCAGAAGAAGTTCCAAGTATCAAAAATGGATTCTCAAAACTACTAGGAAGTCTTAAAAATGCTGTTAGTAATATAGGAAGCGACAGTGGCTCGGCAGCAGTTGAAGCAGAAGCAGCGAATATTGATAAAGCGGGCAGACGTAAAGGAAAATCGGCGGCTGCTGCTGCTGAATCTTCGTCAAAGCCTGCCTCTGCTTCTAGGAAGAAAAAGGTACGCGGCATTCAACCAACAGAAGCTGAACTAGGATATAACAGCGACGAAGATGAAGGCGACAATAGTGAAGATGAAAATATGGACGATGATGATGATGATGAATCAAAGTTGAAAAAATTCGACAAAGATTTAAGAGAAGATTATTTAGTAAATTTTCATCCCGAAAGTCTCATACAAAATTATGATGAGATTTATAACTTGGCTCGCGTTGTTCGAGATGCAAATGGTGTAATTGTAGATAGCTTGCACAGAACATTGCCCATGTTGACAAAATATGAGAAAACAAGAATTCTAGGACAGAGAGCAAAACAAATCAATGATGGTGCTACTCCATTTGTAAAAATACCGGAAAATGTTATCGATGGTTATCTTATTGCTATAAAAGAATTAGAACAGAAAAAAATACCATTTATAATAAGACGACCATTGCCGAATCGGGGTTCGGAATACTGGATGGTCGAAGATTTGGAAATCGTTATTTAACACTTCCAGCGTTTTCCACAGTCAAGGCATGAAACAAATGTGGTCATTGGCTCATCGGCAGATCGCGTCTGTAGTTGATAATAAGTACATTTTTTTGAGTGACATTTGCGACATGTGAACTTATCAGTCGATGCTTCTAATTTGGGCTCATACTTATTTTGGTCGCGAATTTTCTTATCTTCGATTAGTTTTTCCCATTTTTCCGGGCTCATTTCTTGGTGAGTCATAAAAGCTAATTTGTGTGCTTGAAAGTCGCGATTCTTTATCATAGTTAGTATTCTTTCATTTTTCAAATTGACGTATATAGTTCGAAGAAGATCTGAGTAAATTGATACAAAATATATATTATCCCATTTTCTTATAATACATTTTTCTTTTGCTTTTCCTAAAGAACTATTGAAAATACCTTTTTCAAGATTTGTTGCTATTTCCATATCTTTAACAATAGTAGATAACTTTGTGCGAATATTTTCGCGAAACTGGACGGGGTTTGATATTTGACGCATTTTATTATAGTTTGATTTATGGTTTGTTGTGGTGCGATTGTTATTAACTAAGAGTGTTTATATTAATAACAATCTATTTGTCTTTATTCAATTTTCCTACATATATAAAATACGAAAATGCAGAAACATATAAATATGAATTAAAGAATTAATGAATTAATGAATTAAGGAAGGTTAAGCGCAGATGAGAGAGAGCCAGTTGTGTCAAAAAATATTTTTTTAACAGTTTCAATTATGTAAACAAAAAAGGCAAGAAACATAAGAACCCAAGGAAGAAGAATCAAAAACCATGAAAGATTGCTAAATCCTTTTTTGCAAAGATATGATAAAACCCAAGTCCATAAAACAATAAACACGGCTTGAACAACATATGATGTTCTTGTATCTTTTTGGTATGTGAAATTAAGACTCTGCAAAAATGCATTATTTGCTTGGTTCAAAGTAATCTGTTGAGATATCGCATTCATTCCAAAATAAGAAAGTACCATTAAAATAAACGAAACAATTAGATAAATCTGAGCAGGAGTGCAAATATTGTCAAACATCGCGAAATTATACTATATATAATAATTTATAAAAAAATATTTACAATTTATTTAATTTACAAATTATTTAAAATATATATGAGTTATTTACAGTATTTACAATATTTATTTTACAAAACATAAAAAGTTTTATATATTTTTGACTGTTACGCTCTCTACCCTCTACCTACTATACGAGTATTCTTCTTCACTCAACTCGCTAGATTCATCCGTTTTCCACCCCGAGTCATCCTCTTCTTCCTTTAAAGCATACTTTTCATTATCCCCTACATTATGCTTACTTTTGAGTTTTATTTTTGTTGATACAATTTTAGGAACAGTATTTTTATTTTTTTTAAAGTATACACCATCGCCGTCACCACCATCGCCGTCACCTTCACCGCCATTTTCTGAAGACTTGTCGCTATCTGTTTCACTATCGTCGTCATCATCGTCGTCATCCTCATCACTATCACTATTTTCTACAACATCTACATCTGAATCACATACTGCTCCTCCATCTATAACAAATCCGTCTTTTAAATATCCATCACGCGTTTTCTTATTTTTAGAAATTGTTTCTAATTCATCTTCTTCGTCGTCGTCATCGTCGTCGTTCGCAGCCAATGACTCAAATCCGCCAAACAAGTATTCATACATTTTATTCCATTTATCTTTTGTTAAATTTACATAATTATTTTTACTGTCCCGCGCAACTAACGCACATGCACCAAAAAATAATTCTGAGTCAACCGGTGGAGGAAACTCATACTTATTTTCACTATTTGCTATACCATCATCTTTTGCCCATAGTTCTACTGTTATTTTGCTTGACACGTTTTCTTTTTCATTTTTTGAACTGCAACTCCACTGTGTTCGTTTGATAAACCCGTCACCCTTTTTAAACTTGCATTTTTTTGATAACTCCTCGGCACAAATTAAACTCTCTTTAATATCGCTATCTTTTAAACTTCCATTTTTTTCAACAATAATAAATGTCACACTATTATCATTGTTTTTAATCTTTTTGCTTTCACTTTTGTTGTTTGCACTTTTGTCGTTTTCATTGATTGCACTTTTATTAAGTTTTACATTTATTTTTTCAGATTTTGCATTTTTTGATTTAGACTTTCCATCACCATTTGTTTCCATCTTTTTGAATCACTGCTCTGCTAGAATATATCATTTGATTGCAATCGGTTTAAATGGTTTTTCATATAATATATAGTGTTCAACTTAAAGAGATATAACTTAAAAGAGATATAAATACTATATCGTATATATAGCATATATAGCATATATAGCTGATAGTGTGCACTGTAAATGGAAACATTACACGATAAAAAAAAATCATATCCTGGTAATAATAATAATAATAATAATAATAATAAAAATAATAATAATAAAAAACAAAACATTATTAACAAAAATACGAAGAATACTACAGATAGACCAACACCAATAAAAGTTTATTTTCCGAATATTCCAATAGATAAAATGAATGATATTTTAAATCCTAATAAAAAAAATGGTAATAAGACGGGCAATATAGGCAAGACAAGTACTGTTGATATATCAAAATATTTAGTAAACGAAAGTAATAAAATTATAATTTATAGTTCTTCTGGAATTTTTGAAATGATAAACAATGGGTTATTTCAGTTGTACCCTGTCGATAAACATATTAAGGAAGTAAATATTAATAATAATTTAAAATTACTACTGGATGGTTCTTATATGAAACGCCATGATACAGCTTCATATCAAATACCGTATAATCATAACATAAAATATAAAACAATTAGAACATATAAAAATGATATTAAGTCAAATATAAAATTTATTATAGAAATGGAAAATGAATCTATATACGACTTTTATATGTTGGTTACGTCAGCTGATATAACGAATAGTGAAAGTAAAAAAACAGAATTAAATAAATTTGTAAAAGATGAAGCGTTGTCGTTTTTATCGAGGTTAAACTTATATAGGTAATTATATACAATAGTTAAATGTGGAGCTGGATAATAAAAGTTACTATGATTTCATTATTATTGATATTTCTACTTCATTACTTATATTCATTTTTTAAGACAATGTTAACTTCTCCAAAGTTGAAAGATTTAGTAAATAAACCCCAGGAAAAATATAATACAATTTATAACTCGCTTAAAAGCACAGGAGATGTAGGAATTGAAAATGTATGCGAAGACAATAAGAGTAATTTGGGAAGCGTCCATGGTAGTAACTCATCTAGTATGAAAGATGAACTAAAAAAATATTTAAAAGAGTTAAATGTTTCTAATAACTCTAGTAGCAGCGCTTTAAATACAAATACAAATACAAACGTAGACATTCTGCCATCTAACAACGATGACACAAACAGTATTTATTCACAAAATAATATTATGACAGGTGTGGGTGCAAATGGTATATCTACGCGAGTAAATAATATACCAAATTATTTGCCCAGCACAAACACGAATAACCCTACCGTTGCACCCGATTATGGTACGCCATCGATGTCATCTTCTTATTCATCGGCATATTCTACTTATTAAGGTATTTTGGGTTATCTATATAATATATGTAACATAGTTAAAGATATTTATATATTATAGTACATTATACCAGCCACTTGTCGTGTTCCACAATGACAACTAATTTTAATACTCGGAGTCCGTATATTTCTAAAAGGGAAATACGTGACCCGTTTAGTTTATCTTTTGACGAACAGAATGAGATATTGAGAAGTTTTCCTTCAAACGTTAAATTTTCTTATGAAAAAAGTACTCATAAGAAAGTTTTATCAGATGTATATGTAATTATTCCAAAGGGTAAAAAATACTTTGTATGGTTTACGCATCGAAATAGAAAAAATATTTGTGTTTTTCTTGAAGTAGGATACCAGAATAAAATAATGAATATGTTTTATCGCCATGTTTCATTTGACGACGTACTATCGTATGGCACAATATTTTATGGAACATTATTTAAGACTAAAGCTAGACAAGAATCTAATGATAAAAAAAATACATGGAGTGGTGAAATATTTTCAGTAGAAGATATTTTTTATTATAAGGGGGATGATATATCTCAATACACTTATCATAATAAGTTAAATTTAATTAAAAATATATTTGATACAAAGTTGCGTTATAATATGGCATTTGGTAGTGGTGGTGGTGTTATTTTTGGATTACCTGTTATGACAACTAACTTTACGGAAGCTTATAACAAAGCGATGGAGTTGCCTTATTCTGTTTATTCTATTCAATATAAGTATTTTGAAGATAAAGGTTCATCACATCCGTTTACAGAATTTTATCATTTTAACAACAATGGCGCTGGTGCTGGTGTCATTAATGGTAGCACAACTGGCATAAATAGTTCAAGTGATACAAATAATATGGTTACGAATAGAAGCAATGGTGATAGTTATACTGTGCATGTAAATAAATACAACGATAAACCATCAACAATGACTGAACCTATAAAACAAAAACCAGTATCGAGTGACATATACAAGGTATTCTTTATAAAACCAGATTTACAAAACGATATTTATTACTTGTACCAAAGTAGTACTACAAATTTTGACGTTATTTCAAAAGAAATAGCGCATATACCTGACTATAAGACAAGTGTTTTAATGAATACATTGTTTCGAAATATTAAAGAAAATAGTAACTTGGATAGTTTAGAAGAAAGCGACGAAGAAGAAGAATTTGAAAATATACAAATTGATAAATTTGTGGATTTAAATAAAATAATAAAAATGCGTTGTATTTTTAATTATAAATTTAAGAAATGGGTTCCTGTTTCTGTTGTTGTATAGAGTTAGAGTGATATTTACAGAATATTTACAGAATATTTACAGAATATTTACAATGTGATATTTATAAATATATTCATGTCTATATTTGTGTGTGTATAAAATAAAATATTTTATAAATATATATTATTTCATATTATTTCATTCATGAATTCGAAACTTTTGAATCCTAATAATGTTCATGGAGGAGCCTTTACAACCGACCAAACAGGCGCAGTCGCAAATTCCCAAAATACACTATTTGGTCATACAGGAGGAAGTGCTGCTGCTTTACGCAGCGAAGGGCTATATTCTGTAACTGGTGGCAATGGAATGCCTAGTTCCGTAAAAACACAAATGGGTGGCGGCTCTTGTGGTAGAGCGATGGCTGGTGGTAGCACTTGTGGCAGCAGAATGATGGCTGGCGGTGGAAGACGCCGCAAGAGTAAAGGAAAACGTAGCAGAAAAAATAAACGCTCTCGTTCATCTAAAAAGTATGCTCGCAAACGCAGTCTTACATACCGCATGAAACATAGACGAACGCGTTCAAGAAAAGTAAAAGGTGCAAGAAGAGCACAGGCTGGTGGTTATCAGCAGTATATGAGTAATACTCCATTTTCGTTAGGATTTAGAACTCCAGGTTTTGGCTTAACATCCGGTACAAGTGCTCTTGCAAATCCTGTCCCTTTTATGCCCTATAATAGTAGTTTTGATTAACCTACTAAAACCAAAACAAAACAAAACAAAACAAAACAAAAATATAACTAAATTTACCTTATTATTTAGCCATGTTATTTTAGCCATGTTATTTTAGCCTTCTTATTCTATTCATTAAATAACGCCGACACATCAAGAAGGCATCCTTTGTTTTCTAAACCAGATTTCCCTTTTCCTTTTTTACGTTTATTTTCATGTTCTTCCTCTTCTTTTTCGAAATTATCGCCACTCTGATTTTTAGGCACGGAAACATTAAGTTTAAGCGTAAGCGAAAGTTGTTCTGCTATACTCTTTTGACTCGAAGAGGAAGATGGTTTCGCTGCCTGTATCTTTTTCGGTTCCCATGATACTTTCCATTTCGATACATCTTTGCTATGCCCGTCAATGTATTCGTGATTATCACACACCAAAATCTTATAATTCTGTGACTTATAATATTTTCGTCTTTTGTACCATTGGCTCATGAAAATGTCGTGTTCGTCGATAATATCAACCACAAGCGGAGAACTATGCTTTGTCCGCAATATTCGCCCCACCGACTGACACACATCCGTCTTCGGCGAAGCTAAAATCAGACTCGTTAACGTCTTAATATCTAACCCCTCCGACGCCATCGCATATGTAGCTATTATCACTTTTTTCCCCTCACTTTGTTTCAGCGCTGCTTCTTTCATTCCGCCAATGTAGTATCCAACCGATCCACCCGCTATGTTTCGATGCGCTATCGCGTCATGCAAATATGTAATCAACGACTTGTTGTGCGCCAATATCATAAACTGTTGTTCGCTATTCATCTCCAGTTCCGATACCAAAACGCGCAGAATAAACTCGCTCCGATGACTATAGCTACACAGCTTAGAAATCATCGTGCTAAATTTCGGATTTCCCATATAATCGTGCTGCGTCTCATTGAACTCCTCGTCGTCCACATTATATACTATACCCTTCACAACTACACTGTGTTCCGATTCCGTCTTCTCTTTATGTACCACAGGTCCAATAAACATCTCAAACACTTTCGTTAGCCCGTCTTTCCGCTCCATCGTACCCGATAACCCCAATGTATATGTCGTATTCACTTTCATCATACATCTCGAAAATACCTCCGCCCCCATATGATGACAATTACTTACCACCGGACCAATATATTTTCCTGGTATTTTTAATACGAAATTGTGGTTATCTTTCACCTCGATATCAAATACGTCGTATCCTTGGTCTGGAATCCCGAAAATTTTAGTGGATTCGGGTGTCTCGGGTGGTATGTATGTCTCCGTATATAAGAAGGCGTTCGGTGTTAGTAAGCCTTTTAAATGTATATCCGTTGTTGTATATAAGTTGACTATACTGATATCCGCTTTGTCGGAAATACTATGCATAGAATCCATACATTGAATATAATCACCGATAAGTAGGTCTTTAGCACACTTATATCCTTGTTCGGTGAGGATTTTGTGTTCGGGTGTGCAAACGAATGAACCACACATCAAATATACCTTGAGTAGTTCCTTTCGATGCTTTTTCCACGCATGCGTCATTTGCGACCATTCGAAACGCTGCGTAGTTTCATTGAAGCTGAGAATTTTCGGCAATACCTCTACCAGTTTCTCTACTTCCCTCTCCGGTCTTACATACTTTTGCATTGTACCATTTGTAAGCCACATGTCATATAGTGTTCCAATTTCCATAGGTCCGTGCGATGTATGAATAAGCGTATTGCGCGGAAAGCATTCGTCATATATTGCCAACCCAAAATTGCGAAATGTATCTTTAGGGTACTCCTTCATTGATAGCGACTGTAGCATTCCAATTACAATATCTTTATTTTCAATGTCTAGAATTTGTCCTTGTATTTTACCAACACGCGCGCCAGGTAGAAACTGCTCTATTCGCTCTATCCATTGGTTTAGTAGAAACGACTTGTGTACAATTACAAGAGTACACTTTCCTAGACGCGCCGCAATATTTAACGCCATCACTGTTTTACCTTTGCCTGGGTCTACATCTAGCAATCCACCGCCACACTCTCCGACATGTTTTATATATTTATCTACGATTGCATTTTGATATGGACGCAGCTCGCCGCTAAATTCTAACGAAATGTTGTTCCCAGGATATATAAGTATTCTATCTGGTGGTCCATATGTGTCTATTCCGAAATATCGCGGCATATACAATTTAAGTGGCGATTCTAGATATATAGGAAATGGGTTGGGTTGTATTGGTGATTTAGGAATAAACGGTTTTACGGTTAATTCCGTTCTTATAAAATGCTGTTCTTCTATTGATAAACATTCTTTGAAAATGGAATATCCTTTTTCGCCCAAATATGTAGAGTAGTTGTTGCCATTATTGTCGTTATTGCTGTTATTGCTGTTATTGCCGTTTTTGTTTTGAGTCGACGTAATAGATGAAAGGGGCAAAGACGATTTTTTACTCATGCTAGTTGGTTTACTATGCTTTGTTTCTTTTTACGGATAAAATAATTTGGTTACTTGTATTGATATTTTTATTTAGCCATTTTCAATTTTAACTTATTTCGAAATTATTCTAAAATAATTGGTAAATAAAAAATATAATATTATGATATACGGAAATGTTGAAAAAAAATGATACTGTCAATAAACTAATGAACGGTCAGTTTTTGCTACTCGTTATTTTTGTTATTTATATTATTTTTAATATACAAACACCCGAACCATTAGCGAATATAGTGGACTCAACGCTCGGGTACGTTATTATTATCGGGTTATTTGCCTTTATGGCTGTAAATCTTCACCCTTTAGTTACACTTGTCGGAATTTTCGCCATTTATCTTCTCTTTAAGCGTTCTAGTATGTCCACTGGTTCCCTAGCTATGACTAAATTCCTCCCCAGTGAAAATCTTAAAAGTCAGCACTTATCCGCTTTTAACCAGTTCCCAGTTACATTAGAAGAGGAAGTCGTCCAAAGAATGGCTCCTTTGCAATCTGGTCCTGCTATGGGTCCTAAAACATTTACTCCTATTTTGAATGACTTGCATGATGCTGTAAGTATCAACTAACTGGGATTGTATATATAGTGTAGTAGTATTCAGCGCATTCTTATTTTATTACTATTTGGTTATCATAGTAATAAAATATATAATTTGTAGATGTTGTTTTTGTAGGCGTTGTTTATATTTTTTATGTTTTTTATCAAACAAACCATCATCTTGTAAAAGCCCTCTTTCCTACAGATAATACAATAATTCCTAACACTATTGCTAAAATGAACTGAACTGAACCCGACTCCATTAAAGAATTAATTAGTTTCATACCGTGTGCTCGCGATTCACTACCAATATCATCTTTTCTTTTTTTATATAGTTCTTTTCCCTCTTCGCCGGTAGGTTGACAGTCTATATATATTTTATCATCTGTTGCTCTCCCTTGAAAGTTGGGACCATTCGAGTTAATGTATAATGTTTGTGTTGTTGCGGCAGGATAATTTTGAAGTCTAGTTTTTCCTAATGCTCCATTTAGTTTATCAACCGCTGTTTGACTTATTATTTGTCCACTCTTTAACATGTCAAATGCGATATTACTTTGCTTACATGAAGCTGTATCTACGCGGAAAAAATAATAAGGCGTATTTGGTATAAAGTTATTTAAATTAAAATTATTTATATTAACCTGGTAGCCTTCATTTAAGTTTGCGGATCTTCCTGCACTCTGTTTTGTAAATTCATTAATAATATTGTCTAAAACTATTCCTCCCGATTTTAAATTAGATGATGGCGGCGATGAACCTGCTGCTACTATGAATGGTAATGATACCATCATCTGCTCTTTATTATCACCTTGGTGAGTTATTATAACTTCAATATCTGCTCTTACTCCTTTATATGTATTCATAGAAGGTTGAAATATGTATATGTCAGAAACATTATATTTTTTTTTATTTAGAAATGCTTGTGGAACAGTTCCGTCGGATTTTAGGTCATACTTTATTCTTAACATTTGTCCCATGTTATATACTACACACGAACTGTCATTGTACTCGTACTTGTAGTCGCAGTACATGTTACAGTTTTCGTTTTTCTCTGTTGTATCTATATTTATTGGAAAATCACATGACTGTGACATTTTTTTATTTTATGTATTGATATATTATTATTATACTAAATATATTTTATATAAATCAAAATGTTTATTTAGTTTAATAATTAATTAAAGCATAAAATTAAAAATATATAAATAATATATATTTATTATATAGGTTATAAACAAGTAACATGACTAGTTTACAAAAAGTAATTACAAATACTCGTAGAAAACTTAGAGAAGACTCATGGTTTGCTGGATTATTTGATTCTACTAGGTTTAAAGGAGATTCTAGACCACAAAGTACTGATTTTCAAACCATAGAAACTTTTGTAACCGATACCAGTAGTATAGATACTTATGATTTAGTATTTAACCTTCAAATGCCTAGTATTGCTAATACACCTTTTTTTTCATCTGCTAGAGACAAGGATACAATTGACTACTATTGTAACAACAAAATACACATACGCTTATATTTTAAAGATTCTAATATTTTTGATAACCTTGTAGGAACGGAGTGTATTATATCTCCTTATATATATGAGGGTCAAACGGATAGAGAACATGATGGAATATATTTTGCTTCATTAAATAAAATTAGAAATGATATAAAAGATGCAACCAGTGAGGCTATTGATGAGGGGACACCTTTTGTATATGATGGAGCAAAACTTGTTATGGATAACAGTGACCCACCGAAACCTAAACGAAGAGATGCAAGCAAAAGATCAGGTCCTTTTGCAGACTCTGATGAAGGTGTTACTGCTGAAAATATTGCAGAAAAACTAAAATCTAAATCATATAAGTTTGGATTCAATTCACGTCTTGACGAATATATAAAATATATTAGTGAAAAAATAAAACCGGGTGTTAAGGGTTCTCCATTTCAAGTATATGAAACTCGTTATAGTAGAGATGTACCGGATGATGAAGATAAGAGTAGTAAAAAAGTTGAAACAATTGGATTAGCTTCTAGTAGCAACTATATGAATATTGAAGAAAAGAAAAGATTTTTTGATGAAAATTATCAACATTATATGCAATTTGATTTTAATTTAAATGAGTATAAAGTTGATAAAAATAAAAATGGTAAAATAACAAGAGTTATAAAAAAAACACATACAAACAGTACCCCAGCAGATGGTGATACTAGCTTACTTGATACGAATGACTCTATGATAATGTTGTTAAAAAAAAACCAATGGATTAGTGTTGTATTTAAGAATATAAATATACCTTTTGATATAAAACAAATTCCTCAAGGCATGGTAAAGCTTGAATTTCAAATAGAGAATATTTCCCCACCTGCTACTATTGGAGAGGGAAATATTTTTTATAAAAATTTTTTTTGTGAATTTCTTAATATGACTCTTAAAAAATATATAACATCGCCGATAAATGTGCATGATGTAATGTTTCAATATAATGATATGGTTACAGCAATAAAGCAAAAAAGTGATAAATATTATTCTAAAATAGCTCAGTTAAACTATATCGCTAGGAAAGTAATACATTACTATTTGAGAAATATTAATGAAGTAAATGAAAACAGATATACAAAAATGTATGAAAAAATGATAAAAACAGTTAAAAATTCTGCAGATAAAAGTAGTAACCTTCTTTCAGGAACTTCAAAAGTTTCATCGACCGATATGAAAGAACTTACAGAAGCTGTAAAAAAAGCAAATGATGAAATTATATTTTTTTCTGATATTTTCAAACGCGATAATATTAAAGTTTTTAGAAGACATTTTCTTAATGCTATTATGCGTTCACACTTAAAATCAGGTTTATCAAAAATAACCGACGCTGTTATTACAAGTGAGTATGCAAGAATTCAAGAATTTATTAAAATAGCTAAAACGGGTCAGTCTCCTGCTGAAGTATCTACTAAATTATTAACTGGTGTTGATAAGAATGATAAACCTATTGGTAATATTAATATTGCTAATGCTGCTGTTACTGCTGCTACTGTGGGGGGTGGAGGTAACATGATTGAATATCAAACCGGAGGTTACGGTGGTGAAGTCGACCCTGAAATTTTTGATTATCAAACAGGTGGTGGATTACTTAACACTGAAGATTATAACCTTATGATTCCAATGGATATTCATAAACCAGGAACCGCAATAAATGATATGGTAGTTAGAGTACATAAACTATATCTTCAACAAGGAGGAGCCGTTGGTGAAACAGGTGAAACAGGTGAAACACGAGATGCAGATAACGCGTCATCGGTAGATATTCAGGTAGGAGATGCTATTCGATTTGTATACGGTAATGATATAGTTTATGCTATTGTTTGCGGATTTAAACCCGGTAAAGATTTGAATGATGATGGCTCGGATAAAAGAATGGAAATTACAAAATTTCGCACTGAGTATATGAGAATAAGCGAAACTTTTGAATCGAGTGACTTAGAATTGTCGCCTCAACAGTTTCTCAGTTTAACCAACTTGCGTGGTATTAAATTTCTTCCGTTTAAATATAATGATGAAACTTATAGTTTTACCCCATATAATGATACAAAACAGGTATCGTCATCTCTTAATACTAAGATAAAAGCGGGTCTTAATGGAAAGTTTGTGTTTTCTTGTAAAGATGCAAGAATACCAATATTACCAAATGGATATAAACTTCCTTTTACTGGTCGTATTAAAGAAGGATTTAAAAATCTCTTAAGTAAACTTCCATTTTCTACTGAAGTAGATATAGGTAATGACAATAATTTACCTCAGTATAGTCTTCCCTCGTATATGACTTTAGAAAAAGTTTTTGTACCCCCTAACTTTAGTGAAGTTATACAAAAAATAAAAGAATTTAGGGGGGATAACCCCGATAGTATTTTAAAAGACTTGATAAAAATAATGGAAAAAAATGGTATTAATGATTCCAATGACTGTAAAAAAACATCAGTAAAAATTGCGGCTTCTAATATCGAAACTAGAAAAAAAGACTTTCAGATTGAGTTAAAGCGTATCAATGATGAATTTAGAAAAAATTATCTTCCAAAAGGTCAACTTATCAATAGAAAAGGCGCGATGCAGTATATACGAGGGCTATATAATCAAAAGGTTAAAGAGGGGGTATTTGTTAACAGCAGTGGTGAACCTATTCGAACAGCTACTAAGTTAGTGTTTGCTTTAAATTTGATACCAAACACTGTAAAAAACATGGATTTATTGATTCGAGCATTATCGCAAGAGGGAGTTTTGAAAATATCAGAAAGAAAAAAACAATTAAGTCAACAAATTATATCTCAGGAAAAGGAAAAAATAGCAATGAACATAGATGAAAATAATGAATATCTTGATCTTGACGGCGGTGGTGATATTGGGATTCAATATGGCGGCGCTGAAGATACAACAAAAGCTGAACTAATTATTAAAGATACTGTTGACCTATTAAATAATCAAAATATGATTACGCTATACGGTAACGGTAAGACAAATAATGATGCAAGAAGTAATTTTATTTCTAATTTAGATAGTGCGCAAAGGATGTATGACCCCGATGAAAAAGAACCGACTGTTGCATCATCAACTAGTTTGGTTAAATCGGGGGTCGGAAATAGTTCTGGTACCGGAAAAGGTTTTGGAACCGGAAAAGGTTTTGGAACCGGAACTGGGTTTGGAACTGGAACTGGTTTTGGTTCTAATTTTCTTGCAAATATCTTTAATAAAGGTTCTATGGGGAGTTCTTCTTCTTCGGGAATGGGTAACGGTAGCGACTCGTGTGGAAATAACACGAGTATTGTATGTAATGGTGAAGATTTAGTTGTTACAGTTACTCTTAAATTAAATGAACTAATTGCATCATGCATGAACCCTAAAATGATACAAGATTATGGTAGTCATCCGGGTAATTTGAAACAAATAACGAATGGTGAAGAGGGTGGTAGTGGTGATGCTAATTCTGAAACTGAAGCAAAGAATGCTGCTGAAGCTCAGGCTGCTGCTGCTGAAGCAAAGAAGGCTTCTGATGCTCAGGTTGCTGCTGCTGAAGCAAAGAAGGCTGATGAAGCTCAGGCTGCTGCTGCTGAAACCAAGAAGGCTGCTGATGCTCAGGCTGCTGCTGCTGAAGCAAAGAAGGCAGAGGAGGAAAAGCTGAAGACGGAGAAGAAGAATGATACTGAGTCTGGTGCTGCTGTTGAAGTCAAGGCTACTGAAGCGACGAAGGCTACTGAAGCGACGAAGGCTACTGAAGCTCAGGCTGCTGAAGCTCAGGCTGCTGAAGCTCAGGCTGCTGCTGCTGCTCCTGCTACTGAAACGACGAAGGCAGAGGAGGAAAGGGTGAATGCAGATGAGGAAAAGCTGAAGACGGAGAAGAAGAATGATGCTGAGTCTGGTGCTGGTACTAGTTCTGGTACTGATTCTGGTGCTAGTACTGAGTCTGGTGCTGTTGTTCCTCCTCCTCCTTCACCGACTCCTGCTGCTGCTCCTCCTCCTCCTCCTCCTCCTCCTCCTCCAACCCGAGCTCCTGCTGCTGCTCCTCCTCCTCCTGATGCTGCTGCTATTGCTGCTGCTGCTGAGCGTATGAGGAGGCGTAGTCTAATCGGTGGTTATTTAAAAAATAATAATAGTAAATCCAATAAAAATAGAAAGTCTAATAAAAATAAAACAAAAAAAAGAAAATCCAATAGCAGAAAAATTAAGTTTACCAAGGTAAAAAATATATAATTTTATAGTGCATCGTACACCAATTATTCGAAATATACCAAAAATACCAAATATACAAAATATATAATTTAATAATAACCCATAGTTACTATTAAATTAAAATTATTATCTTCCATATTCACTCCATCTTCACTCCAAAATTTCACTAATAACAGCATCAATATTTTCGATATTATTAAAACAGAATTTGTTTATTTCCGCAGGAGAATACTTAAGGTGAAGATTATTTTCCATATTACTTATTTTCTCCTTCTGTTCCACACTTAGCGTCGTAGAGTAGAATAACTCCAGTAACTGTATTATCATCTTTCGCGTACATTTTGTAAACTCAATATGTTCATCTAGTCTGCCAGGTCTTTTAAATGGTTCACCAATCTTACTTGGGTCATTTGCCGTGCATATAATAATTCTACCACTTGTTTCCACTAATCCGTCCATGATTGTAAGTATATCTGCATCATTTATTACAGACTTTGTTTTCATTAAATTAGCAGGTCCATGCAACATACCACCGGAATCGCCACTTTTCTTCTTTTTAAACGACTCGCCGTTACTACCCCCCTTGTCTTTGTTCATGTCCCCATCACTACTTTTGTTATAATTGCCATCATTGCTACTCGAATCACTATCCACAACAATTACGCTACTTGTATCCGACATGTTTCCTCCCATTCCTACTCCACTTAAACCCATAATCCCGCTTAACAAATTCGCACTCATTGCCTTCATTGCCGCATTCGCAGCAGCAGCATTTGTCGTAGCCGGTTTTTCACTAATCGTATCTAATATTTTATCAAACTCGTCAATCACATATAAGCGTTTATGTGTCGGAATATATCGCCCATTAATATATTCACCGTAAAATATATTTTTCAGATCCGACACTTTTTTAATCTTGTCAATATCATTTACATTAATAATATGTCTATCCAAAATTTTTGCAATTGCTTTCATGGTTGATGTTTTGCCGCACCCCGGAGGTCCATAAAATAAAAATCCAAGCTGATAAGGTATTCCACGCACTTCATACCATGCTTTATTATTTACAAAAAAATCAATACGATTTATAATTTTATCTACATCTGTGAAAAAACAATTCTTCTTCAAATCTTTTGTCGTATTTAACTGATATTCTGAACATAAAATATTTGATAATTTCTGTTCTTGTTGATATCCACAGTCATCGTCGCTATTTGAGTTGCATTTTTCACTTTGTATAAACTCGTAAATGTATATTTTATCCGTCATTTTGTCTTCTATTTTTTTATTATATGTTTTTTCGCATTTTTCGATGAAATTGTACATCACATCAATTGGTTTCTTTTTATCCATTAAAAGTGTGAAATTCAGTTTTTTGAATTCCCTTACATCCGAATTTTTCGAATCCCCGCGATGCGTATTGAATTTTTCTATCAGTACAAATATTCCATCTTCGATTTCAATCGGTAAATTCGTACGCGGGCTATAAATCTTTGCCATGTTGTTATTTTTATCAACAACTTCAATGTATTTCAGATTCATAATTAAACCGTTTATTTCCTTTTTCTTACGTTTTGCTTCAATAATATCCGTGTAGTAATCCAGTATGTGTATAATAGGACAAGGATACGTAATATGAATATTCATAGAATGATATCCTACAATATACTGGTTCCCTTGGTACATGATTCGATGCATATTTCCTTTTCTTAAATTCATATACATCTGTCGGACTGTTTCGCGATTCATTGTATATACTATGTTAATACCATGCGTCAAATAACTTAAAATCTCTGTATTATGTAGTAAAAATAAAAATAAAAGAATTATACATCCGTCTATATAATAATTTCCTGTCTTCAAATTTTGTATTAAAATAATATCACCAATACCCCCTAAATTCGGCATAGGTATCATAGTTGCAGCAGTATATTTGTATGGACTATATATTTATAATAGTATACCTCTAAATCGATTATAAATATATTATAAGCATATTATAAGCATTGTACTCTTCGTATCATTGGGACTAAAATGGCATTGAATACTGCAAAGCCGTATCATATATCGTAGCTTTGAATGCATCATTATACCCTTCAACATAAACGGTATCTCCGTTGTATATATTATCGCATCCTTGTTCGCATGTGCAGCTGCGCCGTTTATGTGTTACTGGTAATTTCACGGAGTGATTTTTATCACTCATGGTATAAAATTGCCACCTGTCGCGGTTTGGAAATAGTGGTCTTCCCATAAGCGAGAGGATTGTTTCCTGACCATTCACGCGGGTCAGTATCCCTACTTGACGATATGCCGAATTTACTGAGCGTGTTGGTACATTTATCGGTATCGATACACTTCCTCTTATATCCCCGCCCATTGCGCCACCCATTGCGCCACCCATTGCGCCACCCATTGCAATATCTAATGGATTTGATGCTCCATGCGGTTGAAAAAGTCTATCATCGCGAAGTGGCGGAGTATACGGATTTAATAAAACGTCTGCTGGTCCGCGAGTATATCCCGAACCGAAACTCGGTATTAAATCTAAGAATCCACCACCGTGTGAATGGGGGTGCGCATGGGGGTGTGCATGGGGGTGTGAGTGTGAACCCTGATTGGGAGAGTCTTTATTAAAATTATAATATGCTAAATAAATAATGAAACCTGCAATAAATAGAAATATCACAAGTGTTATATTTTCAAAACATATTACGCCTGGAGGGCATTTCTTTGCCATTATATAAAAATATAGATATTATATTTTTATACGAGGTTGTATTGGGTTATATTGGGTTGTATTGGATTATATTGGGTTTCGAATTATCTTTTGATTTTCGATTAATCTCACGCTTCTGTATCATCTCATGTTTTAATGTTTGTCTTAGTCTTAGCTTCCTACAGGAGCGGGGCTCGTTTTGCTGCCGCCGCCACCAGTCAATAAAGACATTCCTGGGAATCCACCACTTCCTGAAAACATCTTACTAATTGAACTATTTTCAAATTTATCAAGGAAACTTTGAGCAGTGTTCAAAATAGGCTCAATCGATTTTAAATTATTAATCATTTCATTCTGTTGCGCTACCATATCGCCACTTCCTCCCCCCATATTGGACAATACACTAAGTGCCTGTTCTTTTTGAGCATTGCTTCCTGAAGCGGCTGCCTGCATCATCGGGTTAATCGACTCCCCACTTACTGGAGCGGGACTTAATTGCGACATTCCGTCTTTTAAAGAACTACCTTTACCGCCCATAAGAGGGTGCTTCATGGTATTTGCAGGCACGGCTCCCATGGCGACAGTATCACTTGAAGTAACGGTGGGTTTAGTTTCAGTAGACTTTGATGCAGCAGCAGCCTCTATGGCAGCAGCGGCTACAGCAGCTACAGCATCATCGTGTGTTTTTTTTGCTGCTTCATATTTTGTTTTAAGTTCGGCTTTCTTTGCGTCATCTGTTTCTTTATCCATCGCTGATTTTGCAGCGTCCATGACAGCTTTTAAATCTGTTATTTCTGCCGTAGTAAAACCCTCCATCAGCATCATGGAGTATCCTCTATTTCTGAACATAACAATAAAGTTAGTTAAAATAGTGGTTGTTAATAAAACAACAATCATATTTTTACTAAAGTACGTGGTCAAGAAACCAATAATAATAAAAATTCCTATAGCTTCTAAATTATTTCTAAGTAAATAGTTTGCCGCGGTTATAATTGCAAAAAAGAAAGAAGCATATAACACATATTTATTCGAAAGAATACTGCTCGAATTGCTCGAAAATTTAGGGGAAGACCTTTTTGATTTCATTATAAGTATTATATATATATATGACATAGAAAAAAGGTATTACAAAATAATAATAATTAACAACTATAATTATTATTATTATTAACTTATATTACTAAGATTAGTAAAATACTAAGATTAGTAAAATACTAAGATTAGTAAAAATATTATTCAATTTATTACAATAAATATTAATAATCCGATTCTTCCTGGTAGTCATCATCTGATGAAATGTAATTACTACCTCTAGTTTGTAAAACATATTCTATTTCATCTCGAATATTTTGTATTTCTTTAAGTAATGCAGTCTGATCCATTTTAACGCGATTCAACTTAAATTCATCATTCTTAATATTCTTAGAAATTTCGCGTATATGGTCAGATAATATTTTAAGCGCCTTTTTTTGTTTTTTCTTTTCGTCTAAAATAATATTATTATAGTTCTCGTAATCATTTACAACAGTTTCTAAAAAAGAATTTTGCCTCCCGACTTCTCTTATTTCTTTTTCTTTATCAAACATTTGTATACGCTTCTTACGTAACAAGTCTTTCATTTTATAAATTCTTACGTCTTTTTTCATTGTTGTATTTGCATAAGATTCTTCATATGGTTCTATTTCGTCGGAACTTTCATAGTCACTACCTATAGACGATTCGTCGCCACTGCTTACATCTTGTTCGGGTTTAGATGCTACAGATGCTACAGATGCATGAGATTGGTGAGAAATAGGATAATTCTCTTCCTCATATTGAAATGCCGGACTTATCATAGAATTTTTCATAAACTCGTCTATCTTGGGAGAGTCGTTTATTTTTCTTGGAGACACACCTCTCTGTTTTTTCTGTTTTACCATTATATTATTATAGATATTTATATTCGTATTTCTATTCCTATTTCTATTCCTATTTATATTTCTATTCCTATTTCTATTCGTAGTTGTAGTCGTACTTATAACAGTAACTATTATGGTTAAACACTAGCAGTTCCTAACGATTTTGCACACAAATAAATACGTTTCATATTAAATATTATATCTAAAATAACAAATGCGATAGCATATATTATACCATGAACCAATGCTACTATTATTCTGCTACCATTATTAGGAATCCTAAAAAAGAAATCAGGAATCATTATTATAAACAAAAAAATAAACAAAAAATTTTTTGTAAAGTTAAATATAAACTCTAACATAAGTATATTATATATTTATATTATGTATTTTATTATTGGTTGTATTATCGTTTTTATGGTTGCTTAAATTGTTGCGCAATACTTATTAGATATTTCAGAATAGGAGGAATAACTTTAAAAAATATAAACCATATGACATAATATACAAATGAAATAATCAATGCAGGTATAAATTTATCCTTAAATTTTTCCCACATTTCTGAAAGTTTTGCCTTTATTTTCAAAAATGTTTCATTAAAATACGATTTAGTTTTAGATAAAAAGCTATCATTTTTTTTGCCATTTTTATTTTGAATATTTAATTTCTCCTCTGTATCCTTTTTTATTTTTTCTAATTTTTCTTTTAATGGCGTTGTTAATTCTTCTTGCTTCGCTTTCAACATCTTTGGCAATGTTTCTTTAAAAAATTTTACAATAAATTTTGGAAATAGGTTAGATGATTTTTTTTTAACACTTTTAGGTAGTAGATTATTCAAAAAATCCATGAATTTTTTTGTCGTATCTTTTATGAATTCTAAAATTTTCTTAATAATACCATCATATGGGAAAAAAGCAAACACGCAAAAATATATAATAAAAGTAAATAAAAAAGAACAAACAAATTCCATTATTAGTTCAAATTTACAAGGTATGCCAGTACCACCACCACCAGCAACATCACCGCCTACACCACCAGAAGCACCAGCTACCAGTTTTGATAAAGAGGAATTCATTAAGATTGTAGTATACTTTGAATATGCTATTATATATGTATAATAAAATTCTTATACAAATACAAAATTATAAAATGATATAAAATATTATAAATATATATAATATTATAACATTTAGAATGTCTTTAAAGCAAACTTCGGTCCCCGCTAGTAAATCGTCTGAGCCACTTCTTACAGAAAATGACTCCCGCTACGTATTGTTTCCCATCCAAGACAACGAAATATGGAAAATGTATAAAAAACAAGTCGATTGTTTCTGGAGAGCGGAGGAGATTGACTTATCGAAAGACGTCGTCGAATGGAACAGCGAAGTTTTAAACGATAATGAACGATTTTTTATTTCTATGATTTTAGCTTTTTTCGCTGCAAGTGATGGAATCGTTACTGAAAACCTAGCAGTGCGTTTTATGGGCGACGTACAGTTAGCCGAGGCGCGTGCTTTTTACGGATTTCAGATTGCAATAGAAAATGTGCATAATGAAGTATATAGTTTATTAATCGACACCCTTATTAAAAGCAGCGAACAAAAAGAAAAACTATTTGCCGGTATACATAATTTTCCATGTATTAAAAAAAAAGCTGACTGGGCTATTAAATGGATAAACGACAAAAGAAGTTCATTTTTTACACGACTAATCGCTTTCGCGTGCATCGAGGGTATATTTTTTTCGGGCGCTTTTTGTTCTATTTATTGGCTGAAGAAGAGAGGGTTGATGCCGGGTTTGACATTTAGCAATGAACTTATATCTCGCGACGAAGCTCTGCATACTGAATTCGCAATATTGTTGTATAATAAAATGCAGAAAAAATACCCGAAACAAAAAGTACACGAAATCATAAAAGAAGCGGTAGAAATAGAAAAAGAATTTATTTGCGAAGCATTACCGTGTCGTTTAATCGGAATGAACTCAAAGCTCATGTCACAATATATCGAATTTGTTGCTGATAGATTATCTCTTCAACTTGGATATGAAAAAATATATAATTCTTCAAATCCATTTGATTTTATGGAAATGATTAGCATAGAAGGGAAAACTAACTTTTTTGAAAAACGTGTTAGCGAATATGCTCTTTCGGAAAAAACAAAAACAGATACTATATTCGACTTTAATGCTAGTTTTTAATTTGAGCGTACACCACCCATACCTATTCCTCTATACGTATTTCTTCTAACCTGCTGTGGATGCTGTGGATGCTGTTGAGGATTTGGCAATATGATATTCTGAGGTTGTACTGGCGGTCGCTGTTGTTGTACCATTGGTCGCTGTTGTTGTACCATTGGTCGCTGCTGTTGTGGGTGGTATATACCAATATTTTTATTCATTTTTACATCAAGTATGTTTTTAATGTCTTCTTTTTCTAGACGTATTTTTGATTCGACTGCTATATTTTGTTCTTCAAATCGCAGCATTCTTGGGTCGCGCGTTGTTTGAAAATTATATACATTTATGTACTCATCTTTAAACTCATAATTTAAATTTCGTATCGTAACAAGTCCGTCTGTTGTGGTCATATTTACTACTGTAGCTGCTTCTTTCCTACATATAAGTCTTTTAACACCATCACATAACTGTAAAATATTTTTATCTAAAATATTGAAAAAAACAGACCGGTCAATATACAATCCAGCATATTCAACACGCTTTTGCATATAGTTATCTTCACCCCCCCATGCCCAAAAATTAGGAAACCCATTCGTCCTTTCGAAATCTTCCCCCTTTATAGAAAAAATACCACCAAGAGCAAACTTAAAACCATAGTAATGTTTCACTACACCTGGTGTGGTATCATAGTTAATTATATTTTTGCTATATGGAACAGTATCGACGTCGTTAAAAACAAATGTAATATTTTTGTAATCATTTGGATACTTGTATTTTAAAGCCAAAAATCCTATATTTTTCATAGCCCCACGATTAAATGGTAATGTATTCTTCTGTTCTACAAAATATATTTCGTAATCTGTTTTAGGAATATCTTCTAAAACATGTTTCATATAAACAGTAAAAAATTCTTTGTGTTCTGTTCTATCCCTGTACGGAATTATAAAAACGATTTTAGGGACATTCGCATCGACACATTCTTTAGGGTCCGATTCGGTCGTAGTTGTAGTTGTTGTTCCAGTTGTATCCATAAAGTCGACCATAAATCCAAATTATTAAATATAAATGATATAATAATGTTAATTTTATTTTTTTAGTTTTTTGGCGAATACTTTTCTAAAATAATCTTAGGTATCAATTGTTCTTTAATACTTTCCAATTTTTTGAAACATTTATTTATCGTAACTTCACTCGTTTCACTAATCTTGTTCACATCCTTTTTAGATATATTAAGTCCGCAAATTTGCGACACAAAATATATAATACCCGCTGCAATAGAATGAGGTGTATTCTCGGGTATCAAGTTATTCTTTTCAATCCGAAGTGCAATAAACTGACTCAACTTTGTAAGTTCTCCATTCACATGCAACCTAGTACAATATCTCTCTATAAAAGCCTCCGGTCTCGTCTTACAGAAACTGGTCTTCTCAGAATTATGCATGTCGTTCTCAATATCATTTATAATACATACCGCATTTTTACACCCCTTTGTTGCACTCGTGTTATCTAAATTAAATATCGTAGCAATCTCCTTTGCCGTTCGCGGACAATCATGAATTCGAAATGCAATATATACAGAAGCAGCAATAATACCATCACGATTAGAACCGCGAAATGTTTGATGTTCAGATATTTTCTTATGACATCGCAGAGCTTCGTCGATTATGATTTTCGGAATACCAGCATTGTTTGCAATAATAGTAATATGCTGGAACTCATTGTATTGCGTCTTCTCTTTATGTGGCGATGCCTGCCACTCCGTATATCTTCTTATTTTTCGCATCTCATATGAAGATACACCGTCGCATAATATCTTACAACCAAATGATGACTCCACAAGTAGCGGGTTAACAGGTAATCCACATCGCGTCGGATCGCTTGTCTGATTGTCGTCGACGCCATAGTATCTCCATTCAGCAGTTTGGTCCACAATATCTTTATAAATTATACTACATTTTGGATTTGTACAAATAAGAAAACCCTCGTCGGATAGTGACACGGCGGATTGACAGGTGTCACAGTTTTCTCGTTGCCCCGAATTTCTGTAAATACATTCTACATTTTTTTCATCTTTTTTGAATTGTTTTTTATCAATCTCAATGTCAAAAGACTCGTTGATTTTTTTCCACAAATCCGCTTTACTGTTGTTGTTATTATTATCTTTTATTTTATTTTTATATGTTTTGTGCGTTGTGGGTATTCGAGCTATCGACTGTTCGAGCATAGATAATTCAGGACGTTTACGTATGTGTTGTCTTAAAGTATATTAAATATTTTTTAATTCAATTTTATTCATATTATAATGTTTATTATGTTTATTATGTTTATTATGAATGAAAGAAAATGAAAATAAAAATAAAACAATCAATAATATATAAAGCATTATATATAATGGGAAATTATGCAAGTACAATTACAAATATAAATAAAAATAAAAATAGTAACTCCGTATTAAATTTTAAAGAATTAAATAATAACAATAGCGAATTTCTTTCTAAATTAAATGAGGTTGCTACAGATTATATTCTAGGACAAAACTTTCAAGATATGATTCGACTTACAAATTCTAAATATTGCAATGATTTAGTAATTATAACATCGAAAATATTAAAAAAGTCATTTTTCTCTAATCAAATACAGGTAATGTATAAACAAATATCAGAAAGCGACATATACAGCGGACAATCTATATTAGGTATATCAGGTATATCAGGTAGTAGCCAAAAAGAACAAACAAAGAAGATGTGTACAGAAATTGCTAAATATTATGTTAAAATAGCTCATTTATTTGCAGCTATAATAACAACACTGAATCCAGTATTTTCGTGGAGGTCGTCCGCTAGTTCTTCTCGTGCGATATTGAGCCCACATATACCTCCCGAACCTCCCGTGCGAACAGGGGTGGAACAGGGCGTCGAAGGTGTCGAAGGTGTCGAAGACGTGGAAAAAACAACACTGGAAAATAAACACTACATATCCGAAATTGCAAAAGACGTAAAAATAGAAAATTTGAATTTTTGTAATTCTCGTATTGCCGATTTAATGGATATGGATGAGCTAACCGATTTGCTAGATGACGAATCCATCGTGAATGGAGAGCAACCAGTCTCCGAAATTAAAATAAAAACTAAACTATGTTCGTCTAATTTAAATAATAGTTCAAGCGCGGGTATGGGTACGGGTACACGTAATGTTAAGACTGTATATGATTTGCCAGGTTTTGCAGAACTTAGTCGTTTATATAACGATAAATATAATGCGAGCAAGGGCAGATTTGATAAAATGTCGGCAAAGAGCAGAGATGAGAAGAAGCGAAATATCGATTTATTGTATACGCTATTTACCGGAAATCCTAATCCTCCTAAAGATATTAAAAGTTTTCGCGATATCCCCCTGCATTCATTTTCGGATACAGCCGATTGTAGTAGCCCTGATTCAATGTTAAATAAGACATATGTGGGTAATACAAAGGATAAGTTATTTGTAGACTATGTAGAGCAAGTTAAAAAAATGATTTATGACTCGAATATGATAAGGAACTCTCTACTGGAAATTATCGACAGTATATTTATTACAAATACGTCGTCGGAAAGTGGGGATAAAATGAAGTATATAATAGACCCTAATTTGACATACGAAGAGTTGAATAATCTGATAGATGAAACGAGAAAAATTATACTAAAACTTTACGTAAACTGTGAGAAAAATTTTATTCATACATTGAAAATTTTACAGGGGATTATAGAGGCGCAAATGTTCGAAACAGGACAGCGGCAAATACGCGAACTTGAAAAGAGTATTGATGCGGAGTACGCTGTTTGACGCGGAGTACTAACTAACATAGAAATGTTAATTTATTTCTAAATAGTTTTCACAAAACTGATTATATGATAACGTATAAATTATCATATAAACATCATAAAATTAGTAATCTTGATAAAATCAATAAACCTACCTACAACTAAGGTTTAATCATTCACCTGCGTCTGCGAGTCATGCGAGCGCGTCTAGACCTAGATCCACGACGTCTTCTACGACCTCCCTGTTGGGTCTGAGCCTGACCTTGAGCCTGACCCTGACCCTGTGCTTGAGATGCACGTCTTCCGCGTCTCATACTTCTTCTTCCTTTTCTTGCCATTTTATATATAACGTATAGAAAAAAATATAAAATAATTGGAAAAAATATTATTATTATATTTTTAATTAGTATTATTGTTTTTTCTAAATAATATTGCTTTTTCTAAATAATATTTCTTCTAAATAATATTCTTTCTAAATAATATTGTTCTTAAATAATATTGTTCTTAAATAATATTGTTCTTAAATAATATTATTGTTTATAAAAAGCGTTGTTATTTCTAAATAATATTGTTCTTCTAAATATTATAAATTTATATTTTGTATATTTACTTACTGTTCGACCAAATCGTATCATTATTCCAATACATACGGTCTCCTTTTTTTACGTCGTATAATTTCTTGAATATTTTTAAACGAGACATCGGACAATTTGTCCTATATTTTACTAAAGGATGTGGATTCGTCTTAATATTAAAATTTATCGACTGTTTATATATCGCCTCTCTCCACTGAAACGCTATATATATAAAAAACTTCTTAAGTGAATCATCCTTCACCTTCTTCGGTTCATCATTACTATTCAAGTAGTTGTTTAAATAGTTAACGCATATTTCTATACCAGATATATCCGCTACACTTTCGCCAACCATCATTGACGCATCCATCTTTATACCATCCCACGACGCAAATAACTCATATTGCTTAATAACATTTTTTACTTTATCCTCAAATATCTTCGCATCCTGTGGAAGCCACCAGTTTCTCATATTACCTTTATAGTCATACAATCTACCCGTATTGTCTAAACAATGCGATAACTCGTGTCCAAATGTATATCCAATATGCGCTAAATTATATTCAAGACCAGTTAAATTCAGCGACACAAACGGTTCCTGTAATGTTGCAGCAGGAATATATATATTATTTTTTGTAGAGTTGTAAAATGCATTCACTATATACGGCTGCGTACCCGCCAACGCCAATCCCCCGTTTACGCTAAAGTTAATATCCGGAAGTTCCACATAATGCTGCCCGTCGCGGGCTATTAAATACTCGCGCCTCACTTGCGACTGCGCATACATTATACCATACGCATCCATTATCGGCAAATCTGCCACTAAATCATCTATCATATATTTCGGATATACCGTCTCAATAGATATCGTTTCCAGTTTTTTTAACGCCTCTAACTTCGTCTCAGGTTGTAACCACAGATTCTCATTTATGATTCGTATAAATACATTTCTTAAATCGTGTCCTATTGTGTTTGCTATATACACCGCCTGAGAATGCACATATTTCTCCACATATAGTCTAGCTAACAACGTATTGAAACAATATGACAGCGCAAATAATGGAAATAACTCACTTGGCATATTTGCCTGTTGCCCCTTTGCAAATTTATTGAAAAAATTAAACCTCAGTCGACTCGTTTTATTCGAGTACAAACACAACTGTCTTAGATACATATAATACCAATATGCTTTCCATTTCGGGGTTTTCCAGTCGGTGTGTAGCTTCTTCATTATACAACTCAAATAACTTATGCTACCCGCTATATATGTTCTCGGCGCCTTTTTATAACCAACACCCTCTGCGAATTTTTTCCAGTCGAAATGATACTTCGTTCTACTTTCTTCTGCCGTAACTACATTGTAAAATTCTTCGGAGTCACCCCTTTGAAAACAGTTCATCGCGTTCAACATATCTATCTCGCACTCGATTACATGTCGCGGATTTAATCCGTGTCCCTCGCCTAGCATTTTATCATACAAATCCGCCACAAATTCGCAAAACTTATTTGCAAAATTCTCCTTAAATTCTTTCGTGTATTTTTTATTGTCATTCCCTGTTATATACAAATCATAATCGTAAAATGATAACTGCGGTGACTGAACATGGCTTCGCAAGTTTACTGCATCTTTTTCGTCTTGAGAAATATCCCATACTATAGGACACCCCCATGATATTATTTCGCACCGATTTATTGACGCCAAATATCCGACTAAATCATCTTTACCTATATACTCTTCGTATTCATTCTCCATAGTTTTTACATGTTTCATTACTTTATTGTCATCGAGATTTTTATACGTCATTGAATCGATTACATTTTTAACTTTCCTAGAAAAAGGGGTATTGTTATTCGCACAATACTCATTCGCTAGATGAATAACACGATAGTTTACGGTATTTTGTATAAATCGAAACGTGTCTAGCTTTATAAAGTAATAGTTCTTATAGTCCATTACAATATTTTGCGCTTTCATCCATGCATAATTTATATACGTGTAGTAGTCTTTTTTAGGGCTAAGTTTGAATTCTTTTTGTATTTTTTCTACATCATTAGCTTCCTCGAGTAAGCTTTGTTCATTATCTACGCTTTCCTTATTTGTATGAATATTCTTAAGCGGCCACAGCAAGTATTTAGACTCTACTAATTTGGTATTTATATAGGGCATTTTTATTAACTTGAAATTCTTATGCACCTTGGTATTCTCATATTTATTGAACTCTATTTTTTTAGTATTTGATATTTTTCTTTTATTGTTTGTTCTATTTTTTTTCCTTATTATTACTCTCCTTTTAGAATATTTTCTTTTTCGAGTTATTTTCATATTCTAACTAAAGTATGCTACTACTATATATTATATTAATATATATTATTTACTCTCTTAAATATATTACTAAAAAGCATAAAGATATAATATTATGTCATATTATAATGGTACACACAATGAAGGCTTTTTTACTGTTAGCAAGTTTGTCATTTGCTTCAGCTCTTATGTTAGTGCCGCATGATGGGAATGAAACGCGGACCGGCATCTATGATGCGGTACTTCCCGAAAACTCTACAGATACATCCAATATTTTTGTTAATGAAGTAAATCATACTAAACATCGCCCACATTTAGCTATTGTTGAAAATAGAAAGTTGTTCGAAAATGAAAATATCGATTCTTCTAATAGTAGCGATGTTAGCGATAACGGTGAGGAACACGATGGGAAAAGGAAACTTCTTATCTCCATGTCAAGGCGTCCTGCTCCTAGACCTGCGCCGCCTGCACCCAAAGCTGCACCACCTGCACCTAAGCCTGCTCCACCTGCACCCAAGCCTGCTCCACCTGCACCTAAGCCTGCACCCAAAGCTGCACCACCTGCACCCAGACCTGCACCACCTGCTCCTAGACCTGCGCCTAAGATCGTACTGAAGCCTGCGCCTAAGATCGTACTGAAGCCTGCTCCTAAGCCTGCGCCTATCGTTAACAAGTATTCATCGGTTGATTCAAAGTTATCTGCAAAGACGAAAGAACTTGCTAAGAAATTCGAGTCGGCTTTTTCTGCATGGGTTGTAACTACAGAAGGACAGGATGCTGTCAAATTCTGTCAGTCTTTAGGCATTACCAATAAACAAGACATCTACAATGGATGCATTGAAGACATGCGCGTGACTAAAAGCAAATCTATCGCAAAAGAGAGCGCTATTGCTGCCGAGGAATTTTTATCCAAAGCATCAGAAAATCCAAGCAAACGTTTTTGCGTAGCGTCTGGAGACCCTCATGTTACCAACTATGATGGTACACTATTTCACATCCAAGAGCCCGGTATTTATACTGTTGCTCGAACTCCTGATGGCGTCTTCGAGATTCAGGAAAAGATGCGTAAAAATGGCGCGAATAAACCCGGTGTACCTTCTTGTATGACAGGTGCCGTTGTTCACTATAAACAAATGAACATTGAAGTTGATGTTGCCAATTTCGGAAAAATTCGCGTCAATGGTAAAGAAATGGAACTTCCTGAAGATTTCACGCTTACTTTTGGTGGTGTCCAAATTCGCTACGGAAATCAGGTCGTTGAATGGAAAGGTGCTTCCGCAAAGTCTACCGGTTTGAAGATTACAGCACCCAATGGTTTCTCTGTTATGGTTACCGGAGGATACTGTGGCGTTCTTGAAACAAATGTTCCTACCTCTTTTTTCGGAAAAATGCAAGGTATCTGTGGTAACGCGGATGGTGTAAAGAGTGCTGCTGACTACAAAGATCCGAATGGCGCGACCATGAATGTAAATTATGGAGGCAAAAAATGGGAAATGAGCGGCTATAACGGTCCTAATTCACCCCTTTCTAAATGGCAGCTTTCATGGAAGCCTCGCGGTTCTGAATGCTACTTTACTAAAGATTGCGAAGGTGGTGTCCAGACACGTAAGGTAACTCCTGCACCTGTTGTTGCACCTGCCCCTGTACCTGTTGTTGTTGCCCGTAGAACAGTACCGGTTGTTGCTCCTGTACCTGTTGCTAAACCTGTTGCTAAACCTGTTGCTAAACCTGTTGCTAAACCTGTTGCTAAACCTGTTGCTAAACCTGTTGCTAAACCTGTCCCCATCCCCGCTCCTGTTGTTGTGGCTAAGTCTACTCCGGCTTCTGTAGTCATTACTGGTTCTTCTACTAGTTCTAAATCTACTGCTAGCCCTGCTTCTAGTGTTGCTGTATGCAAACCCGAAAGTTTCCCTCGTACATCACACAAAAAAATCAAGAAACAGGTTGCTGATATATCTGCCAATGCTTCTGCTAAGATGAGCGAACTGTATACGAAGTTCAAGTCAATGATGAACGAAATGCAGAAAAAACAGCGCGAACAATTCGAAGCGGATAGTAAAATACTTACTCAAGCAAATAGCAAAGCATCTGATGGTTATGCTACCTATAAAAAAATAATCAATAATTCCAAACAGATTATGGGGCAAATCGAGATGTTGAATATTACCCTACACCATCACCATAAAGTGATTGCAAAAGAATCCGATTATCTTGCCAGACTTGAAAAATTCAAACCCAAATTCCTATTCTCTCTTGATAATATCAAGGCGCATGTGTCTAATATCAAAAACGATATTCATTCTACTATTGTCGAAGGGAATGACAAAAAGAGTCTGCTTACCATCTTGGAAGATGTTCGTTCTTCTACTGATAAGTCGGCAAGTCTTTTGGCAAAGGCGTTCCTTGATCATTACGACAAGTATAGTAAACAATTGAAAACGGATAAAAACCAGTATGACAATGAACTCAAGCGTATGGGATTTTTAAGCAGTACTTACACAACTTCCGTAAAAGAAAGCACTACATTATGGAAGGAGTATTCCGATATTCTTGGTATCGCCAATAAACTTAAAACTAGCATGAAATTTTCAAAAGATGACGAAAAATCATTCGATGAATTAATTGCTAAAGTTACTAGGGCGTTCAAAAAACAGAGCGAGAAAAGTGATGCTAAACTGTCCACTCGCAATACCGGTTGCGCAGCCGATGTACTGAAAGCACATATTAACCACAATCGCGTTTAATATATTTTAGGTCAGTCGATGTAATATTTGTTTGTTATACAATACATAACAAACAAATAACAATAACAAAATAACAAATAGCTACATACCGCATATCCAATACATAATATATTTTACATCTTTTTATCTAGATGTATTTCTTTTCCAAGATTTTTTAATATTTTCCGCTCATAGTTGTCGTAGTTTTCGATAGGTTCGCATATAGAACGCACCATTGTCAAGTAATCCAGTTGTTTTCTTTCTGTTTCCATCCAGTCTGGATTATCAATAGCCCACTGTTGTAACGCCGTTCGTTCCTTGTCCGCGATTTTCACAATCGTGTTTTTCATCATCTCGTGGTTCTCATCTTTGCACCACTTGTCTTCATCTTTGATATACATGATGTCGCGTTTTATATCCGTGCAATGAATCGGGCGTCGGTGGATATCTAACTCTTTGAGACCCTTTATCATAACATCTGTTATCCCGCGCGATATCCCGTTTGTCTTTGAAAATAGTAAATCCTCAAGCGTTATCTTGAGCGAATCTATAAAATCCGATATATTCAATGCATCTTTGCACTGCTCGTTTAGAAAAACATTTAAATTAAAACTATTATTCATATTATTCGTATTATTCGTAATATTTGTATTCCCAATTTTGGGTACCATATCATGTATCGTCTTAACAAGCTCACCGTTCTGTTTTATTAACTCCTTAACCAAATCCTTCAACTCTTTGTCCGTTTTTGTGTCTACCTTTTCTTCTATTTTATTCTCCGAAACGAGACCATTATTGCTTTCGATATTGATATAATCCATACACGTTTTTCGATGAACAAAAAGTCCCTGACGGTACTTAAAATTCTTACCACAAATGCAGATATTTTTTTCAGCATTTTTTTGCTCTTTTTTGTCATCATTTTTGTGTTTACGTGTCAATATATGTTTTTCAAAATTACTTTTCTTGCTACATACAAAGTCACATTTTTCGCAGATGAAAATTTCGGCATTTTTTTGCGTCATCATTGTCATCATATATAATGATGACATAAAAAATGCCTAAATCCTTTTCATATAATATATATAAAAGTTGAAAAAATTATGGTAACAAAATTTCAAACTTAAAAACACGATTTAGAGCATTATGCTCTGAGTGACGAATGCAATGTTTTTTTCAAAAGTCTACCCCCACTTTTCAAAAATGGACATTTATTTTTGTCCATTTTTCAAAATCCAGGTTTAGATTTGAAAAAAACAATCATCATCACTTCTTCGGCGTCCGCCCTCCCAATTCCGCGGGGTTACCTTTATGCTCTTGGTGGCGAAGCGACGACGTGGTCACGTGGCGACCATAATGCTGCAAAATATAAAAAGTGATAAAAATAGGTAAAAAAGGGGAAAAAAGGGTAAAAAAGTGTAGTTTTCGGTGGGTTATTCTTTTGATGTCCATTTTTGAGGAAAGTCATTTTTCGCAAACATGTTTGCCACTTTTTTGACCATCGTGCGGAAACCCTCGCGGGGCAAACTATGCTGCTCCATCTCGCCGAACACGCTCCATCCGTACTCTCCATCTCACCGAACCATTCTTGAAAATCGCGAAAATATTGGCGGCAAAAGAATTGTCGCAAATATTTATGAAAACTTGTCTTCTATTTTTTTGAAAAACTCTTTCCCGTATATCAAATTGCCGGTTGGTTTATAGTCGTTAATCGGCTTAAACTCCTTTTTATTTGTTGTGTTGTCGGCGGTATTTTTAGAATTTATTTTACGTGTCAAGCCCATATTAAATGGGTCTAACGTATTCCCACTTAAGGGAGTATGCATTGCCTGAGATGGAGGTACCGGATTACCGTATTCATCTAACTCGTCGACGCGATTACCGTGCTCGTCGATGATGATACCTGTCTTTTTTTTAAACTCTGTTCTCACATATGACGGTATGTAATGCTTCCAAGAAATAAATATCAGGTTTGGATGTGTATATCGAACAACAAAACCGTTGGTTGTAAGCTCTTCTAAAATATAACTAATACATGATGCGCGGTCATATGATGCAACGCCTAATATAATTTCCGGAATAACATACCAACAAAATTGTGTATCCGTTTTTTGACGTGATGTTATTTTTATTTTTTCGTGGATTCTATTCAAAATCTTATTGTAGACTGAGAGTTTAGACAAATCATACGTCTTTTTCTTATCGTACAATTCCTCTAAATTTATTTTTTTGATTTTGTCGCTATCTTCCCTATTTCGAAACAATTCGTCCATATTGTATATCGATAACCCTTAAATCATAACTAGAAAAAAATATGCATAATTATACTATTTCATATTTACTATTTCTTATTGTGTTAATATAATTATTAAAATTTATTATTATATTAAAATGACAATTAAGCATTTAGTGATTGGTGGTGGAGGACCTTTTGGTATTTGCGCACTTGGTGCTTTAAAATATTTACACGATAAAGAATTCTGGAACATAAATAATATTAAATCTATCTATGCCACATCTATTGGTTCTTTGGTCGCTGTATACTTATCTCTGAAATATGACTACGATTATATTATAGAGTATATCGTAAAAAGACCATGGGAAAAAGTATTCGAGGAAATCGGTATAGAAAATATACTTGAGCTGTATGACAACAAAGGTTTAATAAATATGCATCCCATACTAATACAAAAGTATGGTATTTTGTTTGAGGCAAAAGGACTATCGTCAAATATAACCATGAAAGAGTTTTATGAATATTCTGGTATAGAATTTAATTTTATTACATGTGACGCAAACCGCTTTACGCGAGATATTATATCATATAAAACGCACCCCGACCTCGAATTAATTACCGCTCTATCTATCACTTCGGCTTTTCCAGTCGTTTTTACCCCCGTTATCATAGACGATAAATGCTACATTGATGGCGGCATCTTTAGTAACTATGCTGTCAATATTTGTTTGCAAGAAACAGGTTGTAAAAATGAAGAAATATTAGGTGTTAAGAAATATAATTCTTCTAATGTGAACGACGGTATGATTACCAATGATTCTAATATCATTGACTTGTTAGAGAAGGTTACTTTACATTGTTTTAATCGTATAAGTGATGAATATTTACTCGAAAAGATACCTTATGAAGTTGTATGTAATATGAATATATTTACAACATATGATGCATGGACTCAAGTTCCTTACTCGTCAGAACATCGCAATAACTTGATTACGTATGGCGCAAAAGTAGCCGAAGATTTGTACGAATCATTCGTTTCTCATCGCGACTCCTTGGCAGAAGAACCTATTCACGATGCCTCTTTACACCATGAGACGTAACAGGTGCGTGAGATTAATCGAAATTCAATACAATAAATAAATAATAGAAAACTACAACATATAACATTATTACAAATACATGTAAAACATGTAGTTGTATTGTATTATGCACAAAACTTCACATTTTTATTATTTTATTAGAGAGAACTGTTCAAAAATTGGGTGAGAGCATCCCTTTCCGGTTTTGATTTAAATTCGATAACATCGGAACCTGTATCTAGTTTAATCGTGGGATAACCCGATACGTCATATTTATCTGCAAGGGCGGAGTCTTTGTCGCAATCGACAGTTACAAAGTTGACTTTCTTACCATTAAAGGTCTTATTTTCATTTTCCTTTACAAATGCCTCCCATTCAGGTTTAGCGTGTTTGCAATGAGGACACCACTCTACGCCGAAAAAGTACAATGTTACTACTTCGCTCGGGGGACGGTCGTTCCTTATATTCATACCATTTGCATACCCTTCGAGATACGACCTATCAGATTGTGGGACAATATATGTCTTATAAATATAATATGCACAAGCTATTAAAATAGCAGCAAAAGATGCTATTAAAATATATCTGGTAATAGTCGGTAAAGAGTTTATTACTTTTTTAAACTTGAAAACAGAATCGTCCATTGGGTTCTATATTATTATATATATAAAAGATTAAATATGTTTTGCAAATAAACGAATAATATACTACTAAATAATTAATACAACGATTTAAAAATATAGTATAACTAAATATAACTACAAGCGTTACTTTACAATAATGCTTATTCGATGCTGTGATGGGAAAATAATAGACATAAAAATTCAATCATTTATTACTGATAAAGATTATTACGACATATTGCTAAAAGTAACTAAAAGTACCAAACCGGTGTCTACATAACATAAAATAAAATACTTTATTTGAAAATGGTATAAAAAATATAAAAAACTAAAAATATTACTATTACTTCGAATATACAGTATAGTATAAAAAATAGTTTGACTTTAGACATAGATGGGTCTATAAATAGCCCATTTGTGTTAAAAATTACACCAAGTGATTTATATACAGCGGTAAATACGTATAAATATAGCCCTACAATCCCCATCTTTAGAATAAGAGAGAAAAACCCATTATTACTTATTTTTGTCCCATAGGTAACTATAATAAGAACTAACCCTAAAATAATAATATACGTAATATTTTTAACAGAATCGGAAAAATTCTTTAATGAATCTATAGAACTATTTGACATATTTTATTGTTATATATATATAAAAATAGATATATATAAATATAGTTAAATGGCGTATAAAAAAACATCAAAAAAATACAACAAATACAATAGAAATAAAAACAGAAATACAAATAAAAGGATAAATTCAAATTCGAAAAAACGTACATTTTCGCGTAAAGATTATATGAGTGGTGACGGAATGTTGACGAGTGTATGGGGTCCTGCAGCGTGGCATCTTCTTCATACGATAAGTTTCAACTATCCTATTCATCCCACCGAAGAAAACAAAAAAGAATATAAAGAGTTTGTAGAAAGCCTGGGAGATGTTCTTCCGTGCAAATATTGCCGAATGAATTTGAAAAATAATTTGAAAGCCCACCCGATTAAGCCGTGTCACATGAAAAATCGCGAAGCATTTTCGAGATATATGTACAACTTGCACGAAATTATTAACAAAATGTTGGGCAAAAAATCAGGGCTTTCATACTGCGATGTCCGCGAAAGATATGAACATTTTAGGGCAAGGTGTACTCAAAATGATGCGCCTAAAATATTTAAATTCAATACTACGCGTAAAAACCAGAAAGAAAAAGGGTGCACCGAACCACTGTATGGCAAAAAAGCAAAATGTATTATACAAATTGTTCCTCAAGAAGATAAAAAACCGTCATTTACAGTGGACGACAAGTGTATCAAGATTCGGGGCGTATAGTAGTATGGGTCGGGGCGTATAGTAGTATGGGTCGGGGCGTATAGTAGTATGGGTGATTTGTGATTTGTGATTTGTGATTTGTGATTTGTGATTTGTGATTTGTGATTTGTGATTTGTGATTTGTGGTTCATGTTTTAGACAATAGACAATGTGTAAAACATGAGACGTAAGAGATATGGTGAGATTTGCATAAATTCAAATTACATAATTCATAACTTGTCAGCCCAAGGAATCGGTAACTGATTCATCAATCCTACACTATTATAGTTTGGAACCTTTTTGCATTCAAATGATGGTTCTGGACATCTTGCGCATGCAGGACATGGTGGGCATTTATTAGCATTAGCACAACTACCACAATTTGGGGCTGGACATGCGGGACAAATAGGAGGGACAATCTCTGACTTGAGAATATATAAATTCTCTTGACCTGGTGGGATTCTACTTTTCGGGACTCCTTGTTGTTCATTTGCATCTGTGTTTGTGGTTGCGTTTGTATTTGCATTCGTGGTTGTATCTGTAACATTAAACATGGGCGCATTCATTTTTCCCTTTGATACCGAGTCAAATATACCGACTAATCTATCAAGTAATTTCGTATTTGAATCAAAGTCACCTCCATAATCTGCATACTTTGTTTTCTTTGTATTCATATTTGA
>Ga0214921_10000959_pt1 | contig 50664 bp, 49 predicted proteins | sample LL1505_MetaG_FD_177992 | JGI IMG/M metagenome (GOLD analysis project Ga0214921, IMG submission 177992) | Freshwater microbial communities from Lake Lanier, Atlanta, Georgia, United States - LL-1505 | ecosystem: Environmental > Aquatic > Freshwater > Lake | place: USA: Georgia | collected... | reverse complement strand
GGACCCAATCGAGTTCTTTTTTCAGTGCCTTGGCGCGGGCCTCTTCGCCCTTTTGCTCTTTCTCTAAGCGGTCTTGCTTTTGCTCCAACCAAGTGGTGTAGTTGCCTTTGTAGGGGATGCCGTGGCCACGGTCCAGCTCCAAAATCCATTCGGCCGCATTGTCCAAAAAGTACCTGTCGTGGGTAATGGCAACCACCGTGCCAGAAAACCTGGCCAAAAATTGCTCCAACCAATCCACCGACTCGGCATCCAAGTGGTTGGTCGGTTCGTCCAACAACAACATATCAGGCCGTGACAACAGCAGTTGGCACAAAGCCACTCGCCGCTTTTCACCGCCAGAGAGGTTTTGAATCACTGCGTCCCACGGCGGCAAGCGCAAGGCATCAGCGGCAATCTCCAACTGGTGTTCGCTGTCGCTGCCCGCCGTGGCAATGATCGCCTCTAATTCACCTTGCTCAGCCGCCAACTTGTCAAAGTCCGCATCGGGCTCTGCATAAGCGGCATAAATTTCTTCCAATCGGTTTTTTGCTGCCAGCACCTCACCCATGCCCCCTTCAACCGCCTGCCGAACGGTGCTTTGCGGGTCCAGCTTGGGCTCTTGCGGCAAATAACCAATCTTCAAACCCGCCATCGGCTGGGCTTCGCCCTCGATCTCGGTGTCCACGCCCGCCATGATTTTCAGCAAGGTGGACTTGCCTGAACCGTTGAGACCCAACACACCAATCTTGGCGCCAGGGAAAAAGCTCAGCGAAATGTCCTTGAGGATGTGCCGCTTGGGAGGCACGATTTTGCCGACGCGGTTCATGGTGAATACATACTGGGCCATGCGAAATATCCTTGGAACGCGGTTGAAAACCGGTGATTATCAGCCCTGAGCGCTGGCCCGGCCAAGGCAAATCAAATCATGCGACAATCGATCACGTTGCATCCTCCAGTTGGTGCAACACCAGCGCTTCTGCTGGGGCTGAGCTAGGCACACTGCATTTAGCTTTACAGCCCACCTGTGAACCCTGTTGGCCGATGACTGGCTGCTGTTGCAAACAGCGGATCAGGCCGAACTCCCGCGCCCGAGACGGCGCTCCATCATGAACTTTGACGATCTGAAACTGGCTCCGGCCATTTTGAAAGCCGTGCGCGAGCAAGGCTACGAAACCCCCACCCCCATTCAAGCTCAAGCCATACCGGCTGTTTTGGATGGACAAGACCTGCTGGCTGGCGCACAGACCGGCACAGGCAAAACCGCTGCTTTCACCTTGCCCATGCTGCACAAATTGGCCATGAGCCGCAGCACCCCCAATAAGCACGGTGTTTTTGGTATCCGTGCCCTGGTGCTCACACCTACCCGCGAACTGGCGGCTCAGGTTGAAGAGTCTGTGCGTGTTTATGGGAAATACTTGCAACTCACATCCGCCGTGATTTTTGGCGGTGTTGGCATGAACCCCCAAATTGACCGCCTGCGCAACGGCGTGGACATCTTGGTCGCCACCCCCGGGCGATTGTTGGACCTGCAGCAACAAGGCTTTCTGGACTTGTCGACGGTTCAAATATTGGTTTTGGATGAAGCCGATCGCATGCTCGACATGGGATTTGTGCACGATGTCAAAAAAATCCTGGCCCTGGTTCCGCGCGAAAAGCAAAGCCTGCTTTTCTCTGCCACCTTCAGCGAAGAGATTCGCGATTTGGCCAATGGCTTGCTTCGCAACCCACAAAGCATCCAAGTCACGCCCAGCAACACCACGGTGGAGAGCATCACCCAAGTGGTGCACCCGGTGGGTCGCGGCAAGAAAAAGGCTTTGCTCGCCCACATCATTGAGACGCATGCATGGAGCCAGGTGCTGGTCTTCACCCGGACCAAATTTGGCGCCAACAACGTGGCAGAATTTTTGAATAAGCATGGCATCACGGCCATGGCCTTGCATGGCAACAAAAGCCAAACCGCACGCACCCAGGCTTTGGCTGGCTTCAAATCTGGCGACATCCGAGCCCTGGTGGCCACCGACATTGCAGCGCGGGGCATCGACATCGACGAATTGCCCCACGTGGTCAATTACGACATTCCCAACATCAGCGAAGACTATGTGCACCGGATTGGCCGCACCGGCCGAGCCGGCGCCACGGGTGAGGCCGTCAGTTTGGTCTCCCTGGATGAACAAGGATTCATGCGCGACATCGAGCGCTTCACTGGGCAGGCGGTACCCATCCAAGCCATAGAAGGCTTTGGGCCTGAGGAAAATGAAGTCGCCGAACCCATTGCCATGGGTCGCCAAACCCTGTGGGGCGGCTTGGGTCAACCCCCCAGCCGCGATGTGATGGCGGCGGCCGCCAAAGCCGCGCGCTCCGAAATGATGCAGCGCATGCGCGATGGCAAAGCCAGTCAAGGCCAACGGGCCACGCCACGCCCCAATGGCCAGGTGCGCACCCCCGGCGCCAAACCACCGCGCCCCAATGGGGGACAAGGCCAGGGCCGCAACCGATACCGTGATGACCGCCCACCACGTGACCCCATGATGGTGCGTGATGCCCCGCATGCACAAGCCCCTCACCACAACCCATCAGAAGGTGGCGCGGAGCCCGACGATTTCCAACCGCGCGCCAATGCGCATTTGGGCACCCAAAGTGGTGTTAATGCCTTTGGTCATAAAAACCAAAACAGCGCGATGCGCCAACCCGACCCAACCCGAACCAGCGTAGATCTGATGACCGAGCGCAATCGGGGCGGTGGTCAACGCAACAACAGTGGTCGCCCTGGGGGCCCACGCAAAGGTGGATTTGGTGGTGGCGGCGGCGGTGGTCGCTCCGGCGGCGGCGGCGGTCGCGGGGGCGGATTTCCGCGCTAATTCACATCTACTGTCCCAGAGTGCAGGCACCCGGTTGAGGGGCCTTCACTCACGCCAATTGCGTGGTGTCGTTGCCCATTCGCTTGAGCACATCGTCCACGATGGCTTGTGGAGACTGACCAATGTCGTAGCGCCAAGCGCGCTCTGTTTGCCCAGGCGGCTCCAGGGTTTCGAATTGGCTTTGCAACAAACTGCTGGGCATGTAATGCCCTTTGCGGGCTGACAAGCGTTGACCGATCAAGTCAGCGCTGCCATGCAAATACAAAAACAGTGCCTCCGGCCAACCTCGCCTCAACACATCGCGATACGATTTTTTGAGGGCCGAGCAAGCCAGCACCACACCGGCATTGGCGTGTGCCTGCTCTTTCAACTCCAGGGCCAAACGATCTAGCCACAATGCGCGATCGGCATCTGTGAGCGCAATGCCATCCGCCATGCGCTGGACGTTTTCGGGGGGGTGAAAGGCATCCCCTTCGATGAAGGCCCAGCCCAAAGACTGGGCCAAAGAAGATGCGATGGTGGTCTTGCCACAACCACTCACACCCATGACCACCACCACCATGGCTGACTCAGGCAATGCGCTGCTCGCTGACGCTGTCAAACACATGGGCGCGCGCTGCATCCATGAGCAAATGGACTTGGTCGCCGCTTTGAACCGAGGTGCGGCCATGAATCACCATCACCAAATTGTGCTCACCACAGCGCAACATCAGCTCGGTTTCAGAGCCAGTGGGTTCGACCAAGGTCACCTCCGCTTGAACACCTTCGCCGTTGGCAGACAGTTTTAAATCGGTGGGGCGAAAACCATAATGGACCGCTTGCCCGGCCTTCAAACCGGCCAGGGCCGGCGCAGGCCAGCGCTGCCCATTCACCAAAACATCCCACTGGCCTTGATCGTACACAGCCTGACCCGGCAAGACATTCATGGCCGGGGACCCAATGAACTGGGCCACGAACAAATTACACGGATGGTCAAACAATTCCAGCGGGGTACCAATTTGCTCAATGATGCCGTCACGCATGACCACGATGCGGTCGGCCATGGTCATGGCTTCAATTTGGTCGTGCGTGACGTAAACCGTGGTGGTTCTGAGCCGCTGGTGCAAGGCCTTGATTTCGGCTCGCATGGCAACCCTCAACTTTGCATCCAGGTTGGATAAGGGCTCGTCGAACAAAAACACTTTGGGGTCGCGCACAATCGCTCGGCCCATGGCCACACGCTGGCGTTGACCGCCGGACAACTCACGCGGTTGGCGTTGCAGCAAGCTGTCTAAGCTCAAGATTTTGGCGGCATTGAGCACCCGCTCCCGGATCAAGGTTTCGGGCGCTTTGCGCAACTTCAAGCTGAATGCCATGTTGTCATACACCGTCATATGGGGATACAAAGCGTAGCTTTGAAACACCATGGCAATGTCCCGATCCTTGGAGTCCAAGTCGTTGATCACCCGGTCATCGATGGCGATTTCACCCGCATTGATGTCTTCCAAGCCAGCCAACATGCGCAACAAGGTAGATTTACCGCAACCCGAGGGACCTACCAACACCACAAACTCACCATCATGGATATCAAAGCTGATGCCATGGATGACATCCACCGGGCCAAATGATTTTTTGATGTCGCGAAAAGAAATATGGGCCATGTCGTCTCTTTCAGGATTTAACGGCGCCTGCAGTCAGGCCCGAAACCATGTAGCGCTTAAAAGTGTAATAAATTGCCGCTGGTGGCAAGGCATACACCAAGCCCGTGGCCATCAGCAACTCCCAAGGCGAATCGTCGGCAGATAAAAAATTTCCCAACGCCACGGCCAAGGTCACGGTGTCGTCGCGCGACAGCAGCAAAAAAGCATACAGGTATTCGTTCCAAGCCAACAACAAAGAATAGGTGCCCACTGCCACCAAAGACGGCACCATCAACGGCAAGTAAACCAAGCGAAACAATTGCATGGGGGATGCGCCATCCATGCGTGCCGCCTCATCCAGTTCATAAGGCAACTTGTCTGAGGCTTGCTTGAGAACCCAAATGCAATACGGAGATGCGATGGTGACCATGGCCAAAATCAAAGCCCACTGGCTGTTGAGCAAACCGTAAACGCCCATGGTTTTGTACATCGGCACGGCCAAAAAAGCGGCCGGTATGAAGTATGTGAACAAGGCCATGTTCAGCACTGTCCTGCCTCCATGCACGCGCAAACGGCTGATGGCAAAAGCGGCAAAGGTGGAAATCACCAAAGTGATAAATGCCACCGCTGTCGCAATCAACACCGAGTTGCCCAACTGAATCCAAAAATAATCCAGGTAAAAATGCTTTTGATAAAACACAAAGTTGAAGTTCTGCAACGTGGGCTCTTTGGGCCACAGCCGACCCGACGTCGCCGAGTCCCGGGGCGATATGGAAAACAGCACCAAGTGATAAACCGGAATCATGGTCCACAAAAACAGGGGGATACCAATCAACAGCAGCTTGGCCTCGGTCAGGGTGCTGCGCCAAGTCCAGGGCTTCATGAATAGACCTTCATTTGGACAAGCGCTTCATCATGAAAAACACCAACGGCAAGACCAGCGGCAGCGCCACCACGATAGAGGCCATGGCCAAGTCCACTTGGTCCAATCTCAGGTAGCGAATGCCCAATGTGGCCAGCACATGGGTCAAATCTGCGGGACCACCACCGGTGAGCAAATAAACCGAATTGAAGTCACCCAATGTCCAAATCATCGACAAGATCGTGGAAGTCAAATACAGGGTCCGCATCGAAGGCCAGGTGATGAACCTGAATTTCTGCCAAGAACTGGCACCATCCACCGAGGCAGCCTCGTACTGCTCAGCGGGAATGGACATGCGACCAGCCAACAAGATCAAGGTCCAAAAAGGCAAGGATTTCCAGATGTGCATGACCATGGAAAAGGACAAGGCCAAGGTGGTGTCGTTGAGCCAATTTGGACCATCTAGACCGGTGAGTTGAAAAATTTGTGTATTGATCACACCCCATTCGGGGTTGAGCATGAAACGCACCGACAAAATGGTGGGGATCGACGGCAGGGCCCAAGGCAAGATGAACAAGAGTGACAGGGCCTTGATCCACCATCTTTTGTGCAAAAAGAAACCCGACAACACCATGGCCATGGCCATCTTGACATTGATGGCCACCACCAAAAAAACCAAGGTGTTCACAGCCGTGCGGAAAAAAATAGGGTCGTCAAACAGCTTGACGTAACTTTCAGGATGGCGTGCCAACCACAACCCGTAGCAAACGGGGTACAGCACAAACAAGAAAAAAATCAATAAGTAAGGCACCAACATCCAACGACCCGCACGCTCCCATTGGGTCAGTGTGGACGGAGCAGCCGGTGTCAAAGCGAGGGAATCAGACATAGCGCAATTGAACCAAAAGGACGGGGCCCAAGCTTGAATTGGGCCCCGTTTTTGTCATCTGGCCATCAGCGGGCGACCGTCTTGATGCGATCAATCATCTCATCAACGGCTTTTTCCACCGGCACTTTTTCGTTCAACACGCGGTTCATCGCCTTGGCCCAAACGTTTTCGTTGTTGAGCTGGGTGAAACGGAAGTTTTTGGTGAACTCAAAGGGGCTGGTCCCGTTCATGAACTGGGTATAGACCGCTTTGCGATGGACATCGTCCTGCCAAAACTTGCTCTGTTGGCCCACTTTGGTCACCGGGAACCAGCGACCCAAAGAGCCTTCCACATAAGGGGTCAGGTTTTCTTCTTGCAGCAAAAAGCTGACGAAGTCCTTGGCACGGGCCTTATTTTTGGCGTCCTTGAAAATCACACCGGTTTTGATCGCCGCGCGATAAACCATTTTGGAGCCGTCGGGTTTGTTCGGAAAGCCCGCTGTTTTCACCAACTCTTTGTAGTTTTTGGTGGCGGTCGCGCGCTGCTCAGGGGTGAGCGCCGCGTTGTTCATGTCGTCCAACCATTTGGCCGCGATGGAAATGGTGGCATTGTGGGTCATCACCGTGGTTTTGTTGTGAAACGCAACGTTGTTGTCCGGGTCCTTCCAGCTGGTCGAAGAAGGTGGTGTGCAACCGCGACCATAAACAGCGGTGTAGTCGGTCATGGCAGCGATCAGTCCCTTGCGCACATCAGGGTCGTCGACCAGCAATTTGCCCGAGTCACTGACCAACTTGACGTTGTGAGCATCCATGAAGGTCAAGAAAGAAAAGAACGAGTCACTGGAATCAACGCCCATGGGTTGGCCGATGCCAAAGCTGCGCTGCCCTGTTTTTTGTCGGTGTGCCGCTTGGACCTTGCCGCACCAAAATTCCCAGTAATCTTTCCAGTTGGTGGGAATATCTGTGTCCTTGAAGCCCGCATCGCTCAACATGTCAGCCCAGTACTGGATGTGCATGGTCTGCTGCTTGATGGGGAAGGCGTAATAAGCGCGTTTGTTTTCTTTGTTGTTCAGCAAAAAGGTGGTTTCAATGGTGTTGCCAGCGAAACGCGCACGGATCGGGTTGATCACGCTGCTGATGTCCTCGAGCTTGCCATCGTAGGCCCAGGAAGCCGTCACTTGAAAGTCATACACGTCGGCATAGGCCACATCTGGTGGGGTGCCCGAGTCCAAAGCCGCAACGGTCTTTGGAATCATGTCTTGAATCGGATATTGCGACAACTCGACCTTGACATTTTTGTACTTGGCTTCGAATTTTTTGATGGCCGCATAAAGCGCATCATCTTCAGCCTTGTAAAAGCCTTTGACCCAAAAAACATTGAGTTTTTCTTGTGACATGGCCGGGGATGCCGCCATCATGCCTGCGGCCACCATGGCAGCAGCCCACATTTTTTTCATTTTCATGCTTTGTCTCCTTTTATATGGAAGTGGTGGAAATCATCAGAGCGCCCGCAAAGGGGTTGCGGGGCGCCCAATGTAGGGAATTCGTCGGCGCGAAGACAAGACCAAATCAATGTCTTGCTTGGCCCCGTCGATCAAATGCAATATGGCGGCTTCGGCGCGATCGGGTTCTCGAGCTATCACGGCATCCAGCACTTCTCTGTGCATGGACAAAGATTCGGCCGGGCCATTCTTCTTGGCTGTGGAAATTTCAAAACTGGTGCGAAGCAATGCGCCCAACACTTTGCTCATTTGCACCAACATGCGGTTGCCAGAGGCCTGCAACAAACCCTGGTGAAAGCGCAGGTCGTGGGTAACGTAATCGCCCCCGTTTTCGACGGCATTTTTCATCCCAGAAAAGGCCACTTCAATGGAAGTGAGCTCTCGTGTCGTTGCGCGCTCAGCGGCCAATCGAATGGCAGCCGGCTCCACAATCCGTCGCAACTCTTGCAAATCGCGCAAAAAATCAGCACTCAATCGTTTTTGAGACAACCAAGACACCACATCGGGATCAAACCAATTCCACTGGTCCTCCGACAAAACGCGTGTTCCCAGCTTGGGTCCTGTGACGATCAGACCTTTGGCCACCAGGGATTTGATGGACTCGCGAACCACAGTTCGGCTGACCCCAAAGTTCTCGCACAACTGGGGCTCTGGCGGCAGACTGGTTCCCACAGGATACTGGCCCGCCACAATGCTTTTTCCAAGTGCCTCAACGGTGCTGGCGTGGGCATTCTTAACGGGGATCCGCGTGGGAGAGATCAGGCGCAATGAGTGCATAGGTTCTTATCGTATGACCATTGGCCGAACGCAGACACCCATGAAAACCCTGAACGGGTTTGCGCTTATTCCCGAGGAGGCGGGCACTCTGGGATGGGGGTGAGCAAGGGTTGATTTGAGAAATGTGCCTGCAGATTCATCAATGCCAAATTGGCCATGGCACGCCGGGTTTCCATGGTGCCGCTGGCCATGTGGGGGGTGAGGACGACATTGTCCAAAGCCCGCAGCTCGGGCACGACCCTGGGTTCGTCGATGTAGACATCCAAGCCCGCACCGGCGATGGATTTGGATTTGAGGGCCTGGATCAAGGCGGGTTGATCGACCACAGAACCACGGGCCACGTTGATCAAGAAACCTTTGGGGCCCAAGGCGGCCAACACCTCGGCATTGATCAGTCCACGCGTGCCATCGCCCCCAGGGGTGATGGCCACCAGAAAATCCACCTGAGCCGCCAAGGCCTTGGGACTGGGGTAATAGGTGAATGGCAAATCGGGGCGTTCGTTGCGCGATGTGTATGCAATGCTCATGTCAAAAGCGGCTGCGCGTTTGGCAATCGCTTGCCCAATGCGCCCAATGCCCACCAAACCCAATCGAGCACCCGTCAACTTGCGAGCCAGTGGAAAGGGCCCGTCCACCCAATCACCAGTGCGCACAAATTGATGTGCTTGTGGAATGCGACGCGCCACCGACAACATCAGACCCAGTGCCAAATCAGCCACATCGTCATTGAGAACCCCGGGCGTGTGGCTGACGCGGATGCCGCGCTCTTGGATGGTGGGGATGTCGACGCCGTCATAACCCACGCCAAAAATCGAGACCATTTCCACAGCAGGAAACAAGCTGAGCAATTTTTTGTCAATTTTGGACTCGCCCCCACCCACGATGGCCCGAATCCGGCCCAAGGCCCCTGGGTCGGTGATGTGCTCATGGTCGTGGATTTGGAAATGGTCTTGTAAATCGCTCATCAAGAACGGGGGAAGTTTTGATACGCACAAGATTTCAGGGGTGCCCATGGATAGCTCCAGAGTGAATTTCGAGCTAACATCATACGATAACGATGCCCAAAACCCAGCACCACGGAGACCCAGATGACCACTTCACCTCGCAAAAAGCCGGAAGAACTGCGCAGCCAACAATGGTTCGGGCGCCAAGACCGAGATGGGTTTGCCTATCGCAGTTGGCTCAAGGGCAAGGGCATCCCCCACGATCAATTCGATGGCAGACCCGTGATTGGCATTTGCAATACCTTCAGTGAGTTGACCCCCTGCAACTCGCACTTCAGGACCATCGCCGAGCAAGTCAAGATCGGGGTGTATGAGGCAGGCGGATTTCCGCTGGAGTTTCCGGTCATGTCGCTCGGTGAAGTGATGTTGCGCCCGACCGCCATGCTGTATCGCAACCTCAGCAGCATGGACGTGGAAGAAAGCATCCGTGGCAACCCCATGGACGGCGTGGTGTTGCTCATGGGCTGCGACAAAACCACCCCTGCCCTCATCATGGGTGCGGCCAGCGCCGACCTGCCCACCATTGGGGTCAGTGGCGGGCCCATGCTCAATGGCAAGTGGCGTGGTCAAGAGTTGGGCTCGGGCACAGGCGTGTGGAGCATGAGCGAGCAAGTGCGCGCGGGCACCTTGAAGTTGGCCGAATTTTTAGAGGCCGAAAGCTGCATGCACCGCAGCCATGGGCACTGCATGACCATGGGAACCGCTTCCACCATGGCCAGCATGGTGGAAGCCTTGGGTCTGGGCCTGCCGGGCAATGCCGCTTACCCAGCGGTCGACGGCCGTCGCAATGTGTTGGCCCGCATGGCGGGTCGGCGCATAGTGGAAATGGTGCACAGCGATCACAAAATTTCTCAGATTTTGACCCGCGAAGCTTTTGAAAACGCGATCAAAACTTTGGCTGCGATCGGCGGCTCCACCAATGCGGTGATCCACCTGATTGCCATGGCTGGACGCCTGGGCATCACCCTCACACTGGAGGACTTTGATCGCCTGGCCAGTGACCTGCCCTGCTTGGTCAATTTGCAACCATCAGGCGATCACCTGATGGAAGATTTTTGCTATGCCGGCGGGCTGCCGGTGGTGATGAAAGAAATCGAACACCTGCTGCACAAAGACCTGCTCACCGCCAGCGGCCACACCGTGGCTGAAAACATCGCCAGCGCGCAAAACCACGACCCGCGTGTGATCAAGCCCTTTGCGGCCCCCTTCAAAGACAAAGCAGGTATTGCAGTGCTGCGCGGCAATTTGGCCCCCAGAGGTGCGGTCATCAAGCCGAGTGCGGCCACGCCGGCTTTGCTGGTGCACAAAGGGCGGGCCGTGGTGTTTGAAAACATTGAAGACTTTCACCAGCGCATAGATGACGAAAACCTGGACGTCGATGAGAGCTGCATATTGGTGTTAAAGAACTGCGGCCCCAAAGGCTATCCTGGCATGGCCGAAGTGGGCAACATGCCATTGCCACCGAAAATTTTGCGCAAGGGCATCACCGACATGGTGCGCATCAGCGATGCGCGCATGAGTGGCACAGCCTACGGCACGGTGGTGCTGCACACGGCACCTGAGGCCGCCGCTGGGGGTGTTTTGGCTTTGGTGGAAAACGGCGACATCATTGAACTGGACGTGCCCAAGCGATTGCTGCAACTGCATGTGAGCGAAGCGGTGTTGGCGCAGCGCCGTGCCCTGTGGAAAGCCCCCGAGCCTCGGCTCAACTCAGGTTACTGGAAGCTTTACATCGACCACGTGCTGCAAGCCGACGAAGGTGCCGATCTGGACTTTTTGCGTGGCCATCGTGGTGCTTTTGTGCCCCGTGACAACCACTGAAGCGCTCAGCGTCTGAAACCCTTGAGCGCGCTGGCACCCAAGCCAGCCAAGTCGCAATCGGCGATGTATTGACGGATGATGGCCTGAAAGTCCGCGTCGGGCATCAAACCCAAATCAGCGGCCCGCTGGGCTGTGGCGCCCTGGCTCCAGTTGGCCACAATGCCCGCAATTTGTGCGTTGCGCTCAAAACGCACACGGGCCCGAACCTCTGGCCCCGCCACGGCCTCCAAAGCATCCAACATCTGGGCCACCGTGATGTTCAAGCCAGGCAAGTTCATGGCCGTGCGTCCCCTGTAGGCTTCGCGAGTGGCTTCAAAGACCTTGATCAAACCCTCAATGGTTTTTCCCGGCGATGCCACCGGGTGAGACACGCTGGCATCCACGGGGCAAATAGAAAGCTCACCCGCCAAAGGCTCGCGGATGATGCCGCTGAAAAAAGATGACGCCGCTCCATTGGGTCGCCCTGGGCGCACGGTGACCGTCATCAAGCGGGCACTGCGACCATCGATGTAACCCTTGCGGGTGTAATCGCTGACCAAATGCTCGCAAATGAGCTTGTGGATGCCGTAAGAGGTCTGCGGGGTGGGCAAGGTGTCGTCGCTGACCACACCCGGCCAATGGTGACCCGCATCGGGGCCATACACCGCCACAGAACTGGAAAAAACAAACCGCGGTGCGTGCTTGGCATGCCGAAACGCATCCAACAACGCGCGGGTCGAGTCGATATTGGAGCGCAAGCCCAAATCAAAATCATCTTCACATTCGCCAGACACCGCAGAGGCCAAATGGAAAACGGCATCGGGCTGCCATGCTGCCAAATCAGCCACTTGTGCGAGCAGCGGCCCCGTGCGCACGTGCACATTGGACTGGGCCACCAAATCGGCAGGTGGGGCTTGCTGATCGGTGAGCATCAAGCCGCTGACCGCTTTGCCATCCAATTGACCTGTGGCCAATAAGGTCCGCGCCAAGCGTGCGCCCAAAAAACCGCCGCCGCCTGTGATCAAAATTTTCATGTTGTCTCCTTATCGGCCTGAAAGGCTTTACGCTGCTGGACCGTGTGGCACATTATTTCAGGGCTGGACTGGCCAGGCCCGAGAGCAAACCCTCAAACCACATCACTTCTATACTCACTTTACCCCAGCACCCTATCCACATCTGGCCAAACCCTGCCCATGGGGAGACCCTTCATGCCCCCAAGCGAAACCATTCACCACCCGACCTTGATTGCCGTGGATTGGGGCACGAGTGCGTTGCGAGCCGCGCTGATTGCCGATGGAAAAATCGTCTCGCAGCGGCACAGCGATCAAGGTATTTTGCAAATCGCACCGGGGGGATTTGCCAACGCGTTGGACCATTTTTGTGGTGATTGGATGACTCACTCCCAAGCCCTGACCCTCATCTGCGGCATGGCCGGAAGCGCCCAAGGTTGGCAGCTCGCCCCCTACATGGCTTGCCCCAGACCACTGCAAAATCTGACCCAACATTTGGTTTGGGTGGTGCCCAACAAAGTGGCATTGGTCCCAGGCATTTCTTGCGAACTGTCGCATGCCCCCGATGTGATGCGCGGCGAGGAAACCCAAGTGCTGGGGGCGCTGCATCTGTTGGGCTGTGCTGACGCCACGGTGATCTTGCCGGGCACCCACAGCAAGTGGGTGATGGTGAAAAACAACAGCGTGATGCACTTTCACACTTTCATGACGGGTGAGTGCTTTGCCCTGCTGAAGCAGCACTCCATCTTGGAACGAACGCTGAGCGCGCCCCAGTCTGACCCATCGTCAGCGGATGAGGGGGACGAACGATTGTTTGATCAAGGCGTTGCGCTCGCATTCACCGGGGCCAGCCTTTTGCACACGCTTTTTTCAGTGCGCACCTTGGCTTTGATGGATCGACTCAAGCCCACCCAAGGCTTGGCCTACCTGTCGGGCTTGTTGATTGGCGAAGAGTTGCGTGCCCAAGCCCATCTGCTGAAGGGGCCCCTGGTGGTGGTGGCCAATCCCACTTTGCAAAGACGCTATCAACGCGCTTTGGCCTTGCGCGGGTTCAGCTGTCAAACCTTGGGTGACGACGCCACCTGGCAAGGCTTGCAATGCCTGGCAAGCCACTTGACTCGCCACACCCTTGGTAGCATGGGCCCATGACCCCAACCTTTGACTTGACCAGTGCCATGGCACACCTGCCTTTGATCGCGATATTGCGCGGCATCGAACCCGATCAAGCCCTGTCAGTCGGTCAGGTCTTGTTCGATGCGGGTTGGCGCATCATTGAAGTGCCCTTGAACTCGCCCAAACCTTTGCACAGCATAGCGGCACTGCGTGCGCGCTTAGGCCCGTGCTTGATCGGCGCGGGAACGGTGATGGATGCGCAACAGGTCCGAGATGTCCATGCCGCTGGTGGACAACTGATCGTCAGCCCGCACTTTGACCCTTCGGTCGTGGCCGAGGCCAAGCGTTTGGGAATGATCGCCCTGCCCGGCGTGGCCACCCCCTCGGAGGCCTTTGCCGCTTTGCGCAGCCAGGCGGATGGGCTCAAGGTGTTTCCGTCTGAAATGGTGCAGCCTGCCGTGCTCAAGGCATGGTGCGCTGTATTGCCAGCCCACACCGCTTTATTTCCTGTCGGCGGCATCAAACCCGAAAACATGGCCGCCTATCGCAGCGCTGGCGCGAGCGGTTTTGGCATTGGTTCTGCTCTGTTCAAACCCGGGATGACTGCGGCCGAGGTCCACCAACAAGCCCTTCGTTTTCGCCAGGCTTGGGCTGATCTGTGATGAGCAGCGCCCCTTTGAACGATACCCCCCGCCTGGACATGCAAGCGGGCGTGGCCACCATCACCTTGCAGCGCCCTGCTTTGCGCAACAGTTTGAACAACCAAGACCTGAGCACCTTGTTGGATCAATTTGAGGCCATCAATGCCAACCCAGACATCCGTGTTGTGGTGTTGCGCGCACATACCCAAGACATGCCGCACCCCGTGTTCAGTGCTGGCTACCACGTGGCCGGTCTGGATGGGGATACATCGGCACCCAACTTTTTTCAAACCGTGCCAGATGCACTGACCCGCCTGCGGCCCATCACCATCTGTGCGCTCAATGGCAGCGTGTACGGTGGCGCCACCGATGTGGTGCTGGCCTGTGACTTGGTGCTGGCGCAACAGGGCATGGCGTGGCGAATGCCTGCCTGCGCCATAGGGTTGCACTACTACGCCAGTGGTTTACAACGCTATGTCCAAAAAATGGGGCTCGGCCTGAGTCAGCGGGCTTTTTTGTTGGGCACTGCCATGCCCTTTGAGCAACTCCAAGCTGCCGGCTTGTTCCATGCATTGGTCAGTGAATCCCAATTTGAGGATCATCTGCATCAATTGGTGCAACAAGTGTTGGGATTGGCACCCGGGGCCGTTCAGGCCACCAAGCAATCCTTGCTCGATGTGGCCGAAGGCATGCCAGACATTGCCGCGATACAAGCCCGCGAGGCCAGCAGTCAAAGCAGCGCCGACTTTGCGGAAGGCCGGCTGGCCATGCAAGAGCGACGCAAACCCGTGTTTCAAGGACGATAAGGGCTTGACATGAACCACTCCCCACTTCGCAACAAGCTCGACGCCCAAGCCGCACAGGTGGTGCTGGAAAATTGGCTAGAACTGGAACAAGAAGTCCGACGCCACGCGCCCCCAGCAGCCATGCAAGCCGGGGACATTTGGCGCGGTCAAACGGGCTTAGAAGCCATCACAGGCATGTTGGAGGGCCGCACCCCACCGGCCCCCATCGGTGCGAACCAGAATTTTTGCATCGTCCAAGCCAGTCTGGGGAAGGTGATTTTTCAGGGTCGCCCCCAAAACACCCATCTGAACCCCATGGGCACCGTCCATGGGGGCTGGTACGCCACGATTTTGGACTCAGCCCTGGGCTGCGCTGTGCACACCATGCTGCCTGCGGGTCGCGGATACACGACCAGCCAGCTCAACCTTCAGCTGGTCAGGTCGATACCTTTGAGTGTGGAGCGGGTTCAAGCCGTGGCTGAAGTGGTGCACTGTGGAAGACAATTGGCCACAGCCCAAAGCCAATTGCTGGGCCCCGATGGCTGCCTGTACGCCCATGCCACCTGTACTTGTTTGATTTTTGACCTGCCAGAAAGCGCATCCCTATGAGACTGTTACACACCATGTTGCGCGTCACCGACTTGCAACGCGCGATCGACTTTTACACCCGTGTGCTGGGCATGACCCTGTTGCGCACCACCGAGCGACCAGAACAAAAGTATTCATTGGCCTTTGTGGGCTACGGCAGCAATCCTGAGCATGCCGAGATCGAGCTCACCTACAACCATGGCGTGCACCAGTATGAAATGGGCACCGCTTTTGGCCATTTGGCCTTGGGTGTGAGCGATGTGTATGCCACTTGCGAGCGCATCCGCGCCCAGGGCGGACAAATCACCCGTGAACCCGGCCCCGTGGCCGGCGGAACCCGGGTGATCGCCTTTGTTGTGGACCCAGATGGCTACAAAATTGAGCTGATTCAGCACCCCTGAAGTTTTGATCGCCATGTGCCAACGCTTTTTTGCCCACCTCTTGCTGCTGTACGCGCTGCTCGGGGTGATGCCTGCACAAGCGGCCTGGACTTCCATGGGCCTGCAAGACGGGGTTGGTTTTTTTGTGGATGCCGAGAACGTTGAAACCGTCAATGGCTATCGCCGCGTCTGGGTACTGCAAAACTACCCTTCGCCCAATGTGTATGGCGCGCAATCCATGATGATGCTCATTGAGATCGATTGCAAAGATGAAAAAGTGCGCTTGCTCAAACTGGTCGGTTATTCAGGGCAGTCGCAAAGCGGCTATTCACAAACACTGCGCAGTGATACCGGCGCTTGGGAAGTCACCAAAGTGGGCAGCATGTTTCGCAGCATTCAATTTGCCGGCTGTCGCCAGCAAATGAAGCGCGGATACAAAATTTACACGTCTAAGTATTGACCTGGCCAGGTCTGCGCCAAGCCTCAGCGCACGCCACCGGACACATTGACCATGCTACCGGTCACATAAGAGGAAGCGGGTGAAAGCAAAAACGCAATCACCTCCGCCACTTCAAGCGCACTGCCAGCACGACCGACAGGCATCTTGGCGCCGACCTTGTTGACCCTGTCTTCCATCCCTGCCGAAGCGTGGATGTCGGTATCGATCAAGCCCGGACGCACGCCATTGACCCGCACTCCATAAGCGGCCAGTTCAGTGGCCAAACCCTGAGTGAAGGTATCCATGGCACCTTTGGACGCGGCATAGTCCATGAAGGTAAAAGGCGAGCCCGTCAGAGCACCAATAGAAGACACATTCACAATCACGCCGCCGGTTCCGCCATGCCGGGTAGACATGCATTTCGCCGCTTCGCGGGCGCACAGCAAGGCACCGATCACATTGATGCGCATCACCTCGGTCATGATGGCCACGTCCATGTCTTCAATCCGCCGCTTGTGCGATCCCACAATGCCCGCATTGTTGACCAAGCCAGTGGGGGTACCAAAGACCCGTTTTGTTTCTTTAAACAAATGGATCACATCGGCTTCGGTCCCCACATCGCCCTTGACAGCGATGGCTCTGCCGCCCGAACGCTCCACATCGGCCACCACCTCCTGGGCTGCGGCCTCAGAGTTGCTGTAATTCACCACCACAGAAAAACCTTTGGCACCCAACAACCGCGCAGTGGCGGCACCAATGCCACGGCTGGCTCCGGTGATGATCACAATCTCTGACATGGTTCAATCCCTTCCTGTTCAGTCCACGCGAATATTGCCCGCTTTGATCACCGGCGACCATGTGCGCATTTCTTTTTGAATGAATTCAGAAAACTTGTCTGAACCCAGTGTCAATGGGAACAAGCCCAATGAAGGCTCTGACAAACGCGCTTGCATGTCGGGCGTATTCAGCACGGCCAAAATTTCCTTTTCCAATCGGCTGGTGATCGCTTTGGGGGTTTGGGCTGGGGCAGAAATACCCACCCAAGACACCGCTTGAACGCCAGGCGCAATCTCTTCCAAGGTCGGAATATCTGGATACATGGGCACGCGTTTTTCACTGCTCACCGCCAGCACCCTGACCTTGCCGGCCTTGACCAATTCTGTGGCACTGGCGGTCAGCACCATGTCCAGGCGCCCACCCAATAGATCGGTGATGGCGGGTGCCGGTCCCTTGTAAGGAATGTGGGTCATTTGCAAAGACAGCGTTTGCTTGAGCAATTCAGCCACCAAAAAACCAGAAGTACCCACGCCGGCTGAAGCGTAATTGACCGTGCCAGGCTTGTTTCGCACAGTGGTGAGAAAGTCTTGAATCGATTTGGCCGGATGGTCTGAGCGCACGATGAGGTACTGGGGGTAGACGCCAATCAGTGCAATGTGCTGAAAATCCTTGATCGGGTCGTAGGGAATCTTGGTATACATCAAGGGGCCGGGTGCAATCGATGAGTTGTAACTGGCCAGCAAGGTGTAGCCGTCAGCAGTGGCCTTGGCCACTGAATCGGCGCCCAAGGTAGACCCCGCACCGGGTCGATTTTCAATCAGCACAGTGGTTTTCAAGGCCACACTCAAGCGCTCGGCCACGATGCGCAAAGCCACCTCGCTGGCCGCGCCTGGGGCAAAAGGCTGAATCAATTTGATGGGTTGTGCGGGGTAATTTTGAGCACCCACCAGGCCTAGCCAAATGGCCAGCCATCCACCCACACATAAAGATTTCAAGTTGCGCATATGACCCCATGGCTGGAAAAACAGTTAAACCAGTTTAACCGCAGTGCCGCAGACTCATGCGAGACAATCTAGCTTTGCCACTCCTCCAAGCATCGTCACATTCATGGAATCTTTTTGGGTATCGACAGGCGTGGTTGCCTTGGCCGAAATGGGCGACAAAACGCAGCTGCTGGCTTTTTTGCTGGCGGCTCGCTTCAAGCGCCCGGTGCCCATCATCGCGGGGATTTTTTTGGCCACCATCGTCAACCATGGATTGGCCGGTGCGCTGGGTGCATGGATCACCACCACCCTGAGTCCCCAAACCATGCGTTGGGTCCTGGGCGTTTCCTTTTTTGCCATGGCTGCATGGACCCTGATCCCGGACAAAATGGAAGACGATGACAGCATTGCCGCCCATCGGTTTGGTGTATTGGGCGCCACCTTCGTTACATTTTTCTTGGCAGAGATGGGCGACAAAACACAAGTGGCAACCGTCGCCATGGCAGCACATTACATGGATGCCTGGAAGGTGGTTGCCGGCACCACCCTGGGCATGATGATCGCCGATGTGCCAGCGGTTTTTCTGGGCGACAAGCTGTCCAGCAAAATATCCTTGAAGTGGGTGCATGCGGCTGCCGCATTGGTTTTTGCAGCCCTGGGGGTTGCCACCCTTTTGGGTGCTGGTGAACGAATTGGGTTTTAACGCGATGGACTATTGACGATGAATGCCCTCGACATCACCTTGATCTATTTGCTTGCCGCTGTCACCAGTGTGGTGGTTTGCAGGTTGCTGCATTGGCCAGCCATGCTGGGTTATTTGTTGGCAGGCATCTTGTTGGGCCACGCCTTCAATGAAAATTTCACCGACGACAAGGGCGTGGTCTATTTGGCCGAGTTTGGTGTCGTTTTCCTGATGTTTGTGATTGGCCTGGAGTTCAATTTACCCAAGCTGATGGGGATGCGAAAACTGGTTTTTGGCTTTGGCATGGCCCAAGTCATGATCACCTTGCTCGGTGCTGTGGCTGGGCACACCTTGTTGTGGTGGTTGCTGCAATCCTTGGGAATACCCTGGGACTTGAGCTGGCAAGGCGCACTGGCGCTGGGCGCAGCCTTTGCCATGTCGAGCACCGCCATCGTCGTCAAAATGATGGCCGACAGGGCCGAGTTGGAAACACCCCATGGTCAACGCGTGATGGGCGTTTTGCTGTTCCAAGACTTGGCGGTGGTGCCTTTGCTGGTATTGATTCCGGCACTGGGCAAAGTCAATGAAGGCAATTTGTGGAGCACCCTGTCCCTGGCCATGTTCAAGGCCACAGCTTTGGTGATGCTGTTGCTGTGGGGTGGTCAAAAGCTGATGCGCTGGTGGCTGAAAACCATTGATCAACGCAAAAGCGATGAACTGTTCATGCTCAATATTTTGCTCATGACCCTGGGCTTGGCATGGCTCACCGAACATGCGGGCCTGTCACTGGCCATGGGTGCTTTCTTGGCCGGAATGTTGATTGCGGAGACCGATTACAAGCAGCGCGTCGAAAATGACATTCGGCCCTTCCATGACGTGCTGCTGGGCTTGTTTTTCATCACCATTGGCATGAAGCTCGATTGGGCGGTGCTGTACCAACAATGGGCCTGGGTGCTGGTGCTGGCCCTGGTCCCCATTGCCGTCAAAGCGCTGTTGGTGGCCGTTTTGGCCCATGGTTTTGGTGCTCCCACGGGGGTGGCTGCGCGGACAGGTATTTATTTGGCGCAGGCCGGTGAATTTGGATTTGTGCTGCTGTCCCTGGGCTTGAGCAACGGGCTGATCGATCCGCTGTGGTCCAACCCGGTGCTGGCAGCGATGGTCTTGTCCATGGTGGCCACGCCATTTTTGATCCAGTACGCAGACCGTCTGGTGTACCGATTTGCCGCCGATGACTGGCTATCACAATCCCTCAACATCACAGCGTTGGCCCAGCACACCATCAACATCGATCACCATGTGATCGTTTGCGGTTTTGGCCGGACCGGCAAAAACCTGTGCAATTTACTGGAGTCAGAGCACATTGGCTATCTTGCGTTGGAATTGCATCCAGATGTGGTGCACTCGGCCATGCTGGCTGGTCACCGCGTCGAGTACGGCGATGCCACCCAATTGGCCAGCTTGATGTCTGCGGGGCTGGCCCGTGCATCGGCCGTGGTGATCAGTTACGAGGACACCCCCTCTGCCCTCAAGGTGCTGGCCTTGGTTCAGGCCCATGCGCCTGAGGTACCTGTGGTGGTGCGCACCCGCGACGACCATGACCTGAACCATTTCCGCGAAGCAGGTGCGCGGGATGTGGTTCCAGAAATTTTCGAAGCCAGTCTGAGTTTGGCCAGCCAAACCTTGCACCACATTGGTATTCCAGCGCGACGCGTTCGCCGCTTGGTTCAGTCACAACGGCAAACGCGCTACGCAGGTTTCAAGGATGACTCCAACGCTTCATCCCATTGAAGCGCCCCCTTCTTTCGCTGGGATTTTTTGAGGTGGTCATTCCAGTGGGACGGGCACAGCGACCTGCCACCTGTCAGCCCAAGTTTGCAACATCGGCATGATGCTGGGGTGCAGTGCCAAACCCTTTGACGTGGCCAAAGCTTTGTGGCGCAAACCGCGCTCACCCGGCAAACGCACATCTTCACCGGGTTTGCTTGGTCTGGACGAATGGCAAAGCGTATTGACCTGATCCATTTGACGCTGAAATGCAGCGAGTCCACCAAACGCCTGGGGATCCAGGATTTGCAAGAACACCGTCGCTCCCCAACCTTCTGGCGGATCGGCCCGACCGTGACCCGCCAAACCACCCGTCAAGGCCTCCACCGTCAAGCTCAATCCGTAGCCCTTGTGGCCTGAGTCCATGCCACCCAAAGGCAATATGGTGCCAACAGGTTTTTGAAACAGGACAGCAGGGTCACGGCTGCTATGGCCATGGCCGTCCATGACCCACGCCGCAGGCAACTGCCCTCCCTCTTTGTAAATGCGATTGGTCATGCCATTGGTGGTGGCAGACGTGGACACATCCACCAAGACGGGCAATTCAGAAGTTGGCCAGCCCGCAGACATGGGATTGGGCGTGAACACAGGGTCAAGTCCGCCAAAAGGCGCCACGCTGGCGGTGTTGGCATCTGATGAATGAAGCAGCATGACCATGCCTTGCTCTGTGGCCCAAGGGTGATACGCGGCCAAGCAGGCAATGTGGTGGCTGCGTTTGATCACCACCGTACCAGTTCCATTGACTTTTGCCCTGGCCATGGCCACAGCCATCGCTTGGCTAACCAGCCAAGGGCCAGGCAATCGGCACCCATCCCAAAGCAATGCGCTGGGGTGGTCACTGATCACCAAAGGCTCACCTTTTGTTTGCATGGAGCCCGACTGAATTTCGTTCAAATACGGCGCCAACAAGGCCAGGCCATGGGTGGTGTGTCCCAGCAAATCCCCCTCCAACAACACCTCAGCGACACAATCGGCCCTCAGCTCGGGCAAGCCCGCCGCTTGCAACAAGGACTGAGCAAACTGTTTCAGTTGAATCGGGTCATAGGTCATGGGGGCCTCACATCGTTCGCCAATGGCTGGGTTCGAACCATTCCGCTACCCACGGCGGTCGCATCGCCGCTGCGGCGCTCTCAATCACAACAAGGCACCGCGTGCGCTGATGGGCCAGATAGACTCCACGCGCCCCTGGCGAACGCCAATCAATTCATCATAAAGATTAACGGTCGGATCGCAATGTCCCGGCACCAACCACAGCCTGTCGCCCAATGACAACTGGGCTTGGGGTGTCAACGCCAAAACACCATGCTCGTCCGAGGCCTTGATGTACGTCAAATCAGGCCTTTGCCAAAGTGCTGGCATGCCGCTGTCCACACTCGAGGCTTTGAGTCCCGCATCAACGATGGCCCTGCCTGACTTGGTTTGGCTCATCACCGTGGTCTGCACAAACAAAGCATGCTCGAACGCACAATCCCCTGCAGCCGATTGGTTGTCGCTGTAGTCGCGGTCCATGAAGATGTACGAGCCTGCTTGTATTTCATTGAACACGCCAGAGTCGCGCTCGTGCCAAAACGTCCCAGTGCCTGCACCGGTGATGCGCTCACAAACCACCCCTTTGGCCACGATGGCGTCTCGGGTCATGCGCGCCCATTCACTGGCTTGCGCTATGGCCGCCTGTCGTTGTTCGGGTTCACGCATGTGCTGCGCCGCACCTTGGTAACACTGCAATCCGGCAAAACGCAAGGGTTTCGATCGATCAACTTGCATGGCCAAGGCCACCGCTTCATCGCCTGGGGCCACCCCGCAGCGGCCAGAGCCGACGTCGACTTCCACATAGACATCGAGGGAAACGTCCGCATCCGCGGCGGCCTGTTGCAACCACAACACCTGTCGGGCATCGTCCACCAATACACCGATGCGCGCCTTGTGGGCCAAGCTCGCCAATCGACGAGCTTTGGCCAAAGAGGCGATTTGATTGCTCACCAATACATCTTGAATGCCAGCGTCGACAAATACCGCAGCCTCACTGACTTTTTGACAACAAATGCCCACCGCCCCCAGGGCCACTTGCCGAAGGGCAATCTCGGGGCATTTGTGGCTTTTTGCATGGGCTCGCAAACGCATACCGCTGCCGCTCAATGCATCGAACATGCGCTTCAAGTTACGCTCAAAGGCATCCAAATCCAGCACCAAAGCGGGGGTTTCAATGTTCGCGAGGGTATCCCCCACGACAGCGGCGGACCACGGGCTCACAGCCCCAACCCATTCATCACGAAAAAGTCAATCAACTGGGCCCCTGTCACTGAAAATGTTGCTCAAGCTTTGATCAAACATCAAAGCGATTGGCAAATTTTAAGGCCTTCTGCGGGCTCGCTGCAGTCACCCAATGGCGTCAAGCGTGGGTCAACGCATCTGTCGATTTATAAAAGGCAATGGCCTCGATGTTGCTGAATGTGATCACTGCACCGCCAGATTTGGCAGCAGCCCTGCCCGCAGCTCGGTCGATCACCCAATCTTTGACAGTGCCTTGCAGATACAAAGTATCCACACCATCTCCGCCATTGAGCTCGGTGCTGTATGTGCCGGCATAAAACTTGTCTGCCGCCTTGCCGCCCGCCACCTTGGTGTATTGGCTGCCATGGCTCAATGCCAAGGAATTTTTACCGTTGTACAAGGTGGCGTCGGCTTTTTTGGCTTTCAGCGACGACATGACAGAACTGGCGGCAGCATTGGCCTTGGCATCATTGAAGCCCTGGGACTTCAATTGCGTTTTGAAATCAGCCAAATTGGAGGTCTCGGTGCGCACAGAGATCGAGCTGTACCCCCCTCCGCGCAGGTCAAACAAGTTAGACCGCGTGGTATCTGCTGCATTCAGTTCAACACCTTTGGGCGCCCACACTGTTTCAAATTTGCTGTACGCATCGGTGACTGCCAGCGCGTTGGTCTGCGTATTGGTATTGGCACCATATAAATATTGCAAAGCTGCGATGTCCAATGCTTGATAAGTACTGGGTATCGATGCCGCCGTGCTGGTGCGCAGTGTGTAGGAGGTATCGGTGGCTGTGCCAGTCAAACTCACGATGGTTGAAGCTGCAGGGTTGTTGTAAGACATGACGGACATCGATCGGTTATCCAATGACTTGGGCAAATAAGGCCCTGGTGTTGAGCCTCCACCAGCGTTGTAGGAACCAGGGTGCTTCAACCCCATGGCGTGGCCCAATTCGTGAATCAATGTGTACCAGCCATAACCGCCCTGCTCAGCCAATTTGGCGCCCGCATTTTCTGGGTTGTTGCTGTTGTCCAGCATCAAAATGGATGGTCGGCTGGGATTGGTGGATGGGTAATTGGCATAACCGGCACTGGAGGTCTGGTCGTTGTTGCCAAACTTGATATCGGCGAGTTGTGCATTCTGCTCAAAGGTGACATTGACCAAACTGGAAAGGTAGCTGAAGGCCGACGTGATGGCCCCCTTTTGGGTATCGGCAATGGGTGCAAAACCTTTTTTGTCCGCTGCAGAAAGAAATGATTCAGTCCCCGACAGGTAATCGTAATAAATGGTGGTGCGCGCACCCGCTATTTGCTTCACATTCGGCTCAATCACTGTAGCGCTGGGGGTGGCCACCGCACCCGCATCGTGCCACCAGTTGGACCCACCGGCCAAAACGGCGTCAAGGTTTTTATTGCCACTGCTGACTGGTATTTTTGACAATGTCTGGAAGGCATTGAGTTGGTGGCGGGTGAATTTGGCCGAAAACCCTTTGGCAGGCGTGATCGACAAGGTCACGGTGAATTGGCCATCTGACGGGGCCACATAGTTCAGTGCATTGCCTTTGGTCAAGCTGACCACTTTGCCTTGCGCGTCTCTGACAGTGATGCTGACCGCCGGCGTGGCCTTCCCCGTATAGGAGTATGAATAAGCCCCACTGAAAGCGTATAAACCACCTTTTTTCAATTGCAAGGTCATGGGCACGGAAGTAGCCTCGACATTGACCATGCCCGTGGTGGCGCTCATTTCATAACCAGGCCGAGCATCGACCCAATCGGTCACCCCTTGAACCGATTGGGTTTGAGTGATAGTCGCCTGGGCATTGGAGCTCAGGCCATTGACTGGCACAGCAGGGCCAGTCGGTTTGGGCAAACCCACTGACCCTGTTTTGACAGGCAAATTTTTGGCTGTTGCTGGCTGCAACAAAGCGGACGCGCTGATCTTCATATGACTTCATGAATCCGGGATCGAAATGGTGACTGGTTCAGCCCTTCAATCCTGCTGATGAGGCAGGCACCAAGTACATCGGAATCAACATGAAAATCTGTAGAAAACCCCCGAAAAATAGTTCTTTTAAATTAATAACAGATCGAACCAGCCAGCCAAACTGGGTTATTTGATCAGCGTCACTGGAACCAGGGTGGCACTGAGCACCCGTTGGGCCACTGACCCGATCAACAAGTCAGTGAAGGTGGACCTTCCTTTGGCGCCCATCACAATCAAATCAAATTGACCTGACTTGGCCGTCTTCACAATTTCACTGGCCACATGCCCTGTTTTGATGATGACCTCATGGTCCAAGCTTGATTTGTCCAGCTTTTTCTTGGATGACTTCAATTCTTTGGCACTCAAATCATGCAAAAAATCTTCAATAGTCCCCTTGGGGAAATGTTTTCGGACGTGCTTCAAGCCCGCATCATCATGGACAGACAGCAAGGAAATACTGGCGGTATTGCCCACGGATTGGGCCAAATGGATGGCGTAATCCAAGGCCCGCAGGGCACATACCGATCCATCTGAGGGAACAAGAATTTTCATGTTGGGACTCCTGGGTAAAAGCCTTCACCATAAGTGGCTTTGGCGCATTTGGATTTGCGTTGGCGCAAACAATCCTCAATTGACCAGCAAGGGCAAACAGCCCAAGCCAGCTGTGGACTCAGGCAGTGGTGAAGACGAAGGCCATCAAAACACCCGTCATCACCAACAATTGACCCAAAATCACCCGCATGTAATAGGCCGCTGTCCCTGAATGCCATGCAACCCAAGACTTGGACACCATATTGCTCAGCAATGCAGCCACGATGGGCCATTGCGCTTGATCAACCGCGATCTGACCCGACTGCACCAGAGACCCCATGGAGGCCACGATGGCATGTGCATCCGCCAAGCCGGCGATGGCTGAAGTGATCAAGATGCCTTCTTGTCCCAGCCACTGGTTCATGCCAGCAGACAACAGCATCACAGCAACCACCAGTCCCACCAACGTCAAGGTGGCCTTCCATTCAAACAGGTGGGCAGAAATCAAGGGCTCCTGGACTGGCAACGGGGGGCCTGCCCGGGACCACATCGCCGTGGCATAAAGAATGGCGCACAACACCCCCGACAGCAATGGCCAACTGAAAACCATTACCAGCTGCGGCAAGAACAGGTTGATCAACAAAAAAAGCTGAATGATGGTGGATACGCTGGACAACACAGCGCCCATCACAGCGCCATGTATTTGCGTTGGCATGTCGCGCGAAAGTTTTCCCATCGCATACACCGTGGCCGTGCTGGACACAAAACCACCGGCAAATCCGGTCAATGCCAAGCCATGATGACCACCCCAATGGCGACTGCTGATGTGCCCCAGGGCTCCGATGGCCATGATCAGCACCACAAAGCGCACCAACTGATGCGGATTGATGGCCTTCCATGGGCCCATGTCCACATCTGGGGTCAATGGGTAAAGGATCAGGATCAACGCGGTGAATAGCACCAAATCCTTCCATTCACTGGCACTCAAGATGTTTTGCGCAAAGTCGTGCATGCGCTTTTTAGCCGCCAATAAAAGAGCCAAGCCCAAACCACTGAAAGCCGCCACGGTGGGTTGGGTCACCGCCAAACCGCCAATCAGACAAGTCATGAACAAGGCCAACTCCGTGGTCACGCCCGGGTTGAGGCGGCTGCTTCGCCAATAGCCAATGCCAATCAGAAGCACCAATTGAATCAACACAACAGGAAAGATGCCCGCCCCATCCAAGGTAACAGCCACTGCACCGGCCAATGCACTGATGGCGAAGGTTCGAATGCCTGCGATGTGGCTGGGCAGTGCTGCATTGCTGCGCTCTCGCTCGGCACCGATCAACAACCCAATGCCCAGGGCCAAGCCCAGGTTTTCCAGGCTGGATATGGCGGGTATCAACTCATCCATCAGGCCCGAGGGCTTGCGCCATAACCGCATTCCCTGCGGTTGTAACACTCGAATCCTTTGAACAGGCCTTCATCCATACCGGTCATAAATTGCGTTGTTTCATCATGGCTTCGCGCATGCCATTCAATCGCGAATCAAAGTCAAAGTCGTCAGCTTGTTCGAACGCCACGTATGAATAAGTTCGATTGGAAGCGTGAGACTTTTTTGAATGGTGTTTGATGGGACAAAAATAGGCTTCAGTGGCACCGATGACTGCGCTGACGAAACCGATCAAGCCCACAGCGTAAGCACAATAGGTGCAGTGAAATTTGGAAATCCAATCCAGGTATTTCAACTCCTGGCGGTCAAACACAATAAAGTCTGATCGGCGGAAAGGCTTCACCTGGTAGATGGGGAAACACAAATATTGATACAGCGTTACAAATGCGTCCAACACCAATAAAGGCACGATGACGCTGTAAATGATTGGGCCTGTGATCAGGTTAATGGGCCTGGATCTTTTGACCAAGGCCCACAAGCCCAATTGGTGATTGGTGGCCTGGGTCTTCATGTGGGGTTCCTCTCGCAGAGATCGGATGGCCACATGAAAAGAAGAAAGCGGCCATCAATGCCCCATCGTAGGCGTGACAACCATCAACAGCTTGATGTGCATCAAGCTTTGGCAAAAGCCAGGCTTCAACGCAGGGTTTTGATACTGGCCCTCAAAAACAAGCCAGAAGACACGGCACTCAACGTCAGTAGACCAAAAGGGCCTTGCTCAGATTTTGAATGCGTCAAAGGTCTCTGGAGCAAACAACTCCTCCGGTTTGAGCAAGCGGCTGGATAAACCTTGTTGATGGTGATAGCGCAAGAAGGTTTCCAACACGTGTCGATTGCTCTGAAAACCGTAGGCCCACCAATCAGGGCCCAATTCCTTTTCAACTTGCTCCACATGGGCGGGCAACCAAGGCAACATGGTCTTCAAAGCCGCCACCTCGCGCAAAGACTGATAAGTGACTTTTTGCGACATGACAAAGGCCTTGAACAAAGACTGGGCCATCCAACGATTTTTTTCATACACATCTCTGCGAATCACGACTGTGTGCATGATGGGCAGAATTTTGGTTTTTCGGTAGTACTCCAACTCCACTTCCGGATAGTCCTCAAACAGCCTTTTGACTTTGTGGGGCTGGCTGTAAAAGCTCGACGGTGCGCGTGCCGTGTGCATGGCATCGATGTCGCCATTGGCAATCATCTCGGTCAAGGTCTGGGTGGGGCCGATGGGAGAAATTTTCACCGCTGGCGGCAATTGCAACTTGATCTTTTCATCGCGTCCAGCCGTTTCAGCCCCACCAGTCAAATATTGAACGCTGGTGTGGGGCACTTGGTAGTGCTCCTCCAAAATGCCACGAATCCAAACCGGCGCGGTCATTTGATACTCAGGTGTTCCGATTTTCTTGCCAATCAAATCAGAAGGGCTTCGAATTCCGCTGTCCACGTTCACGTATATGGAGTTGTGCCGAAACATGCGCGATGGAAACACCGGAATGGCAATGAAGTCCGGTTCTGCTTTCATCAAAGAGACGCAGTATGAGGACAACGACATTTCTGCGCACTCAAACTCCTTATTGCGCAGCATGCGAAAGAAAGTTTCTTCCACGGGCAATGACAAATAATTGATGTCCAAGCCATCTGCCACCACGGTGCCATTGGCCAAAGCCGATGTTCTGTCGTAGTCCCAGCATGCCAAGGTGACGCGCAATTTACCCATCTGTACTCTCCATCGTTTGTGTTTGTCATTGGCTCCACAACCTGCATTGGGTCGCAGAGCCAGCTCAGTTTATGAATATCTTTCAGGCGGAGATGATAGTGTTTCAACCATGCTACTTCTATGGCGATATGCATCTCCCCAGTACTGGCAGCAAATTTCTTGTCGCTTGGGCTACAGTTTTCCAAGCAACGCCATCAACACATCTCTTTTTGATATGGCCCAAAAGAATCCCAGAATCCTTCGAAACATCCGTTTTGCAAGCTGAAGTTGGGTGAAAGCGGGGCGATACCCATTGACGAGAGAGGCCAGTTCTGAGACAAATGAATCTGTGCACTTGAAGTGCAAAACGCACACAGCGGTGTGCCAAAGAAGGAATTCATGGAAACACAGAAATTCGACCTGATCATCATGGGAGGCGGTTTGGCCGGGCTGAGCGCTGGTGTGAGGGCCTGCGAGTTGGGCCTGTCGGTGGCCCTGGTCGAAAAAGGCGAGACCGACCAATACCCTTGCAATTCACGCTTCTCTGGCGGCGTATTGCACTTGGCATTTCAAAACATCAAAGACCCCAGCGATCAATTGGCCGATGCCATTGCCAAGGCCACAGATCACTACGCCGACCCCGAATTGGTCCTGGCCCTGTCCCGCCAATCACAAAGATGCGTTACTTGGTTGCAACAACAAGGCGCGCGCTTCATCCGTGCTGGCCAGGTGGTTTGGCAGCAATGGATCATGGCCCCACCGCGACCCATTGCGCCAGGCATGGATTGGAAAGGCCGTGGGCCCGATGTCACCCTCAGGGCATTGATGGAGAACTTTAGGAAAAAAGGGGGTCAGGTTTTTCTGGGTTGGCAAGTCACGGATTTTTTATCCGATGGTCAACGCTGCCTGGGTTTCAAAGCGACGCACCAAGGCCAAGAAAAGCGATTTGAAAGCTCAGCCACATTGGTGGCAGATGGTGGCTTTCAAGCCAACTTGGACATGCTCAAGCAACACATCGCACCGCAGCCCCATCAGGTGCTTCAGCGAGGGGCAGGCAATGCCATGGGCGATGGCATGCGTCTGGCCCAAAGCATGGGTGCAGCCACATCCAGCTTGGATGCTTTTTACGGCCACTTGCTGTGCCAGCAGGCGTTTTCCAATCCCAAACTCTGGCCCTACCCACAATTGGACGAGCTGGCCACCTCTGGCGTGGTGGTGAATCAGCAGGCGCAACGGGTCATCGACGAAGGCAGGGGCGGTGTTTACATCGCCAACCAACTGGCACACCGTGACAACCCTTTGGATTGCCTCGTGATTTTTGACCAGGCGATATGGGATGGCCCCGGCAAGACATCCCGCATTCCTGCCAACCCCCTGTTGCTCAGTGCAGGTGCCACCCTTTTGAAAGGCGATACCTTGGCCGAGTTGGCCCAAAAAATGGGACTGTCCGCGCCAGAGTTGACACAAACCATTGGCCAGTACAACCAAGCGGTTCAAAACCATCAAACAAGTGAGCTGAATCCGCCACGCAGCCACCACAAGCTCACACCCATGCCCGTGGTGAAAGCGCCTTTTTATGCTTTGCCATTGTGCGCGGGCATCACCTACACCACAGGTGGCTTGCTGATTGATTCTCAAGCCCGCGTTTTGCGCGATAACAAAGCTCCTATTCAGGGCTTGTATGCCGCAGGATCAGTGGTCGGCGGTATTGAGGGCGGCCCCAGTGCCAGCTATGTCGGTGGACTGATGAAGGCTTTGGTCCTGGGCATATTGGCCGCAGAAGACGTTGCAAACGTCAAGACCCTTGAATTGTCGCAAACCTCTGCATGAGTCGACCATCGCGATGCTTCCCAAGCTGGTGCCCGATCACGAAGGGACGATCTGGCGGTGATCGCCTGAATAGAAGTGGACAGATGCGGCGTTCAAAAAAGAGGCCGCCCTTCACCGTGGTACCAGCGTGTCGAAAATGATTTCCACCATCTCCACATAACTCGACAACAAACCCCAAGCCAAAACGCCCACCACAGCGCCCAAAATCAAGCAAGGCCAAAATTGATAGGCCCATGCAGCCCACACGCCCAAGAGAAATAAACCACAACCGATCACAACTGCCAATGGTTTGCCGTGGCGGCGAATCAAGCCCAGCACCGGATAATGGGGCATGCCCTCAGCATCAGTCATGAAAATCCTTTGAATGAAGTTGGATTGATGCGCAAGCCATGTCACATCATTTGGGCTGTGCAATTAATAACTCTTTTGCCGCCATCGGGCAGCGCCGCAAAAGCCAGGGCATTGAAGGAGGCATTCAGCAGCCTTTAAATTCAATGTGGGGTCACACTTATTGCGGTGCAAATTCAGCATGTCATAGGTTTCTCTGCCACCAAGCGCGCCAGGGCTCCACTTGGGTTAACAGAAGTCATCGGGTCGGGGTGGTTGGGGTAAGTGGCAACCCAAGGGACGGCCCACAACAGCGATCAGGGTGCCCAGACCTTGGTCCACAACAACTCTCTTTGCTGCATCACATCACCATACATTCGCGCCGGTGGTCTGAGCATGATTTGCTTGCCCACTCTTTCAACTTGGCGAATTTCGTGGCCACCAATTCGATGTGCATCTGAGGCAATGTCCACCAAACAGTCCAGCACCTTGCCGTCGAATTGGTAAACCCCGCCATAAGACATGTAATCGCGTTTATGGAGCACCGTGGTATCGCCGTTGCACAGCGACGCCAACATTCGATCATTGGAAAAAGCAATTTGCCCGATGGGATTGAGCCCATAGGGAGGCGGCATTTGTTTTCCGTTTGAATCCCAAGCACGCGCCTCATCGAGGCGCCAAATACCTTGCAAATCATCCATTTTTCTGTGTCTCCTGGTGTAGATGTTTTATGAAATCAATATAACAGACTGATACCAATCAATCCCCCCAATGCAGATGCTAAACCCGCTTCAGCAAGATCATCCATGGTTCTCTGCGGCAGCAAACCTGGCAGCGCGCCGACCAGACACAAATGCCCAAGCCAAATGGTGGCCATGGCCCTCCAGCAACAGCCCCCCTTGACCCGCAGAGCCCGCTGCATACAAGCCACGTATGGGCGTTTGATCAGCACCCAACACCTGGTGCGAAGGGTTGACACGCAATCCACCGTCTGTGAAAACAACATATGCTTTGACGGGACCTAAGGCATAGAAAGGCCCCTCTTTGTGTTTGAATCGGCCACCCATGTGCGCCTTCAGTCCTTCTGGATGGATCCCTGCTTTGAGAGCCAACTCATGCCAATCGCTGGAACGATGAAACAAATCTCGACGGTTTTTTTCATAGTCAAGCATATAGGCGTATGCAATGCCAGGGGCAGTGGAAATGAAATAAGGCCAGGCGGAAAATCGTTGGTAAATCTGTGAATCAAAAACATACCAAGCTTGGGCACCTGGATGGTCGGCCACAGCATGCCCAATGGTTTTACCGGTCATCTCGACCAACTCGCCCTTTTGATTGACCAAATGCGCGCCTTCAGTCAGCAAAGTCGGAGAGGGCCCCAGCGCTGTCGTCATGAATTTCATCATGAATGGCCGAATCCAATGGGAAGGCAGGTGTTCAATGGACCATGCCATGCTCAAGGCAAACCAGCGCCAAGGCGGTAAATTCTGCACCCAATGGGGCTTGCCAGGGGGTATAAAACGCAGAATGGGCCCGCGAACGATGTCGCCATTGACCACCTCAGCCCTCAAGGCATCGGCCATGCGATGCCCGTCGCCCGTTGCTTCGGGGTTGACGGAATCCAAATGAATTGTTTGGGGATCAGCCCAACGCTGCTTCAGGTCTGCAGCGCCGCTGTAGTCGCCCGTTGTCAAAATCACTGCTTTTCTGGCAGTCAAATGAAACGATTGCCCATCGATCTGGCCAGACATGCCCACCACACTGCCATGGGTGTCGGTGAGGATTTTTTCACAGCATGCATTCACGCAAATATTCACCCCCAACTGCCGACAATGCCTTTCCAAGTGGTAAATCAAACTGCGTGAGTTGGGAATGGTGTTGTGCATGCGCGATACACGGTTGGGAGGATCGGGTGCAGGTCCCATGAACACGATGCCCAAACGGCTTAACCATGCAACCGCATCGGCGCATTCATCCACCAAAATTCGACGCAACAGCAGGTTATCCCTTGGCGCCAAATTGCCAGCGTGTAAAGCCAAGTCTGCGAAGTGATGGTCGGCGTGGTCTTCAATACCGGCGCGCTTTTGCAAATCAGTCCCGTTGGCGGAAATAGCGCCAAGGGACCAGGCTGTCGAGCCGCCCAGTTCAGGACCTTTCTCCAACAGCACAACATTCAAGCCCAGACCCGCAGCTTCGGCTGCAGCAGCCAAACCTGCCCCACCACCGCCCACAACGACAACATCGCACTCTTTCACAGTCTGCATATTGAACTGACGACAGAGATCGAAAAGGCAAAAACAAACAGCTCAAGGATCCAATGTGATGTTGGCCGACTTGACCACGGCGGCCCAGCGCTCCATATCGCTTTTAATGAACGCTGCGAACTCTTCAGGCGACCGGTACGTAGGCTGCAAGCCTTGCTTGGACAAATTGGCCACCATGTCTGGCTGCTTCATAATATCGGAGGTCACAGCGTGTATGCGTTTTCGATAATCTGCACTGACCGCAGCAGGTGCAATCAAGCCGTACCAATACTCCATCACATAGCCGGACACACCTGACTCAATGAAAGTCGGCACCTCAGGCATCACAGACACCCGCTCCTTGGTCGAGACGGCCACCACGCGCAACTTACCCGATCGTGCCAAAGGTGTCGCAGACGGTAGCGTGGTGAACAAAACCAAATCGCGCTGTGATCCAATGATGTCCGAAATGGCCGCACCCACCCCTTTGTAAGGTATGTGGGACATTTTGGTTTGGGTTTCGTATAAAAACAGTTCAGCGGCCAAATGGGCCCCGCTGCCAATCCCGGCAGATGCAAAGTTAACTTTTCCTGGGTTGGCCAAGGCCATGGTGACCAAATCCTTCGCCGATTTGATCGAAGAGGATGGGTGAACCACCAAAACCATGGGCGTAGAGGCCAACGGCGTGACGGGAGCGAAATCACGTGCCACGTTGTATGGCAATTTAGGATAGAGACTGGGATTGATCCCAATTTCAGAAGTAGAGCCCACCATCAATGTACTTCCATCTGGCTCTGCACGAGCGGTGTGCTGCGCGGCTATGGCACCCGCCGCACCGGGCATGTTCTCAACCAATACACTGACGCCCAATTTCTCGGTCAATTTAGGGGCCAGCATGCGCGCAAGAATGTCGGTGCCCCCCCCAGGGGTAAAAGGCACCATCAATTTAATGGGCTTGTCGGATCTGGTTTGGGCCAACATTGGGCTGTTTAAGCAGCCAAGACCAAATACAAAGCTCAATAAAACTCGGGTAAATCGATGCATGTCAAATCCTGTTCAAAAAATGAGATGGGCGTTGCTTCAAACGGTCGCTTTTTCATGATGGGTCAGGGGCGGCATCTCTTCGAGCAATCGACCAAAGCCAGCCACTTTTTCTTCAACGCCCATCTTTTGCAGACTGGCCCATAAAGCCACGTTATTGGTGGTGAGAACAGGCTTCTTGACCTTCGCTTCGAGATCGGCAACGATGGATGCTGTCCACCAATTGCCACATGCCAAAAACACCGCATCTGCTTGAGGCAAATCCGTCGCAAGGCCCAAGTCGTAAGCAGTTTGCGCAGGCATACGCCCAATGTCATTGTTGCGCGTCACTTCCAAGGCTTTGTGCTGTAAAACTTCCACACCATGGTCCTCTAAAAAGGCTTTCACCCAGACATTGGTCGCTGTGCTCCAAGGGGCCGCAATCACCACCTTTTTGATGCTGTAAGCCTCCATGGCGCAAAGCATGGCCGTGGCAGCCGTGGTGGCGGGCTTGCCACAAGCTTGATGTATACGCTCCACCAATTGCGCGTCATAGCCTTTTCCCATTCGGGTGGAAGGGGCTGTTGCTGCCAATAAAACCAAGTCCACATCGGCATCGGCCAATTTTTTGGCTTCCTTTTCAAGTTCAGCCACGATCTTGATGGTCGAGTCCGGGTCGACGTTGGACAAAGGCAGGCGTGCCACATGCAAAGAGACCGATGCAGGCAGCATGCTGATGAATTCTGGCTCTTGGGTGCTGTTGGATGATGGGACCAAGGTTCCCAGGCGGTGCTTGATGTGGGGCTGGTTCATTGGAGGTTCCTTAAAAATGAAACGGGTTCAGTGTGTGACCAAGCCCAATTCACAGGCTTGAATGTGCAGGGCCAAATATTTTGAAAAGATGCGGCATTGGGCAAAGCTACCCGCGTGAAACCACAAACCTTGTTGCGGCGTGGGATTCCACATGTTGCAAAGTTCTTGGGTCTGTTCATCGACACCCCAAATAGGACCGACCTTATCGGCCAAAAGTTTTCCAAACAGTTTTTCAACCATCGCCGACTGACCCAAATACCCTTTTGCTGTGACCACCAAATCTGCCTCTAACAAATCACCAGATTTCAGGCGCAACCCATTGGCCTCATAGCGTTCAATATCATGGGCTTGGATCAAGGAAATTCGTTTTTGGGTGATGAGTTCCGAACAACCCACATTGAAGTAATACCCGCCGCCACGAGTCAAATACATCATTTGCCAGTTGTTGCCGTCTTCACCTTTATTCAGCCTGAAGCCGGCATTGCTCAAACCTTCCATGGTTTCTTTGTCCAACTCAAGGGCCAACTTCAAATTGATGCGGTTGGAAGCGCGGTACAAGGCCATCGGCGTGCCTACTGTGATCAAGTCGCATTCTGGCAAATCAATGCCTTGCCCGTACAACACGTATGGCAACTGCGCCGTGGGTTCCACGTTTTGAACCATGGTCGGACTTCTTTGCACCATCGTCACATGCGCCCCATGTTCACAAAGGTCCTGTGAAACATCGTGGCCACTGGTGCCCGTACCCAAAACAATGACTTTTTTACCCACCCACTTCTGCGCTGACTTGTAGTCCGCAGAATGCAAAACTTCACCTTTGAAGGCTTCCAATCCAGCCACGGGGCTTCGATCGGGTATGGCACTGACCCCTGTGGCCATGATGATGTGACGGGGTTGCAGATGCCGTTCAACACCCTCACATGTCAATTGGGCATTCCATTGCCCTGCCTTTTCATCAAATTGGGCGGTGACAAATTCGGTGTTACACCAGACATTCAGCTCCATGGCTTGAACATAATTTTCAAACCAAGCTGCCACCATGTCTTTGGGCAGAAATTCTGGCCAAACATCTGGAAATGGAATGTATGGCAAATGATTGACAGTTCGCTGGTTGTGCAACACCAGCGCTTGATATCGTTTGCGCCAGTTGTCTCCGACCCTGGGGTTGCGCTCAATCACCAAACAGTCGATGTCCAACTGTCTCAGCCTGGCGGCTATGGACAAACCAGCCTGTCCCGCACCAATGACCAAAACCGTGGGTTGCCGGTCCTCATAGCGGGCTTCTTTTTCACGCTTTTCCAGCCAGTTGGGACCCAGAAAGCTGCGCCCAAAACCATCGCTCAATTTGGCTTTGCGCTTGAAGCGTTCTTCATGGCCTGCAATTTCAACCAATGCGGTCATCAAAGTCCAGGCTTTGGGAGCACTCGTCTCGGACGCCTGCGTCAGTCTGACCACACCTTCACATGGCCCGATCTTGGTTTGAAAATCAAAAAAAACTTCAATGGTGTCAACATCGATTCGTTTGACCCACTGCGCAGGCATGCGCTGCTGATTGACCTTGAAATCATGCGGACCATGGTGTCGCGCGGCGTGGATCAAAGCTTGTGGCACGGCTGATGAACCTGAGTGCGTGATGATCTCCCAGTTCAGTGCCAACACATCGCGCCAATGGCAATCCGAATTGAACAAGCTGTCCATATCGGCGACAGTTGGCTGAGAAAGGGCCCGTTCAAATTTTCGAAGCCAATCTTGCGCCATGGAGAGCGTTGACGATGGATCTGGTTTCATGCGGTTTTCCGAATTGACTTGATTGAACACAGTTATGGGGCTGGGCTGGATTGAACCATGACATACAACAGCCTGTAAAGATCGTGAATGACAGCATCTCCCAATTGAAGGTTTTGCCAAGCACTGGACTGATCCATGGCTTTCCAAGCATGTCGAACATCTCGCTCCTGCCCAGCTTCCATCAGGACCACCCAATCCGTGTGACCATCTTGGTGACCTGTCACGCGAACCTGATCCATGCGCTGGCGAATGTCAGGATCATTGCACAAGACAGACACGCTTCCTATGCTGGAAAACGCGCCCAACAGAGGCAAAATGTGCTGCGTCAAACACGCTTGAATATCAGATTGACGTGCTTTGGCACCTCGAATGCGGACCACCCCCAAGACACCACCCGTGCCGTTGCCCAGCACCGATAAAACCCGGCAGGTGGCGCGAACGGTTTGGCTGTACCAGGCCCGGCGCTGACGATCACTGTCAGAGACTTGCTTGAGCAGCGCCACATAAGATGGTGCGAGCAAGTCTTCTGCAGATGGCGTTTCAAACAACACCATGTGACTCCTACATGCGTCAATGGCTTCATAACACCGACCCGCAGAAAAAACCGTACCCACCCTGCTGGGCATGTGGTCACTGAGGTACCAATCCAACCACAGATTTCTGACCTCTGGCGCTATGTCGAACCAATAGGCCAGCGCACCCTTTTTACTCATAGTAAAAACCCTTGATGAAATTTGCCATCGTTCCCAAATTGGCGATGATCGGTTGTCCATTCACACCGACCACGAACGAGCGGTTTTTTGTCAAATCAACTTTGCGTCATTTTGCGCTGATAGCCCAAGCGCTTTGGACAAATGGCGTCATGGATAACCATTAATCACAAGGCAGAAACCAGTGCTCCAATCTGCCGTCAAAGCCATGGTGGAACTTACCGCTTTAACATCGACGATCACGGATTGAAAAGGACTGCACATGATGACCCCTCATGAACCAACTCTCTCTGGTCAAAAAATATTGATCTCTGGTGCCTCTGCTGGGATTGGCAGAGAAACTGCTTTGCTTTTGGCCTCTCATGGCATGCAGGTTCTGGCCTTGGGGAGAAATGAAGAGGCTTTGCAGTCTTTGCAAGACCTGGCCCCCAAGGGCAGCCTGCGCTGGTTGGCCGGGGACCTCAACGAGGCGTCATATTTGGATGCCCTCGAGCTTGAATTGACAGATGTGGATGTCTTTCTCAACAACGCAGGTGTACTGCGTTATGCCCCGATCATGGATTTGACCGCAGAAGATTTTTCCTGGATGTTCCAAACCAATGTGTTGGCTTCAATCGAAATAACGCAACGTGTGGCGCGCCACATGGTGACCCGTCGCCAGGGCCATTTGGTGTTCATGACGTCGATTGCAGCCAGAGAGGTTTATCGAACCGCCTCCGCTTACTGCGCCACCAAACACGCGCTGTCGGCCATGGCGCGTTCCTTTCGCATGGAGTTACAAGAATTCGGCATCAAGGTCAGTGAGATAGCGCCAGGGATGGTGGACACCGATATCCGCGCCAGCAGTGACCACCCGGTGGTGGTCGCAGCCATTCAAAATCGGAAGTTTTCTCCCCTGAGCCCCGCTGAGGTGGCGTCTGCCGTTTTATATGCCCTTCAATCCCCTCCCAACCTGTGCCCCGACCTGATTGAGTTAAGACCACAGGGTTCTGTCTGATCACCATTTCAAAAAGGAGTTAACCATGGCACGTCCATCTGCAGCTGTATCCAAATCAGCCGCATCAACATCCGAAAAGTCAAAGAACAAGTCTGTGTCGGCGAAGATTGCCAAGGTGACCCGGGCCATCAAAAACCCTGCCAAAGTTTCGCCACCCAAGCCCATCAAGAGCGGCAAATCCAAATCTGCGAAGTCAGTCATCAAGCCCCTGAAAATACCCAAAACCACACGCTGGACAGCGCAAGATTTCATGGTCCAACACCTGAAAAACGGTAAATTCAAAACAGGGCTTCGCAGCTACGCCGCTTATCGTGATTTAGGTGTGCACCAAGCCACTGACGGCGTGGTGCAAGCCCATGTGATTCGCCTGCTGGGCGCTTGCGATCCAGATGTGGTCTCGATTCGACATCTGCATGGCGTCCAATTTCAGTTTTTGTACATGCTCAAAGGATGGATGATCGGCGAATACAACGGACGCCGCGTCAAAATGGAAGAGGGATCATGCTGGATACAACCCAACTCCATACCGCACACCGTGTTGGACTACTCTGAAAATTGCGAAATGATCGAGTTGATTTTGCCCGGCACGTTTAAAACCGTTGAGCTTTGATTCTTGGGCACCGATGGGTGTCAATGACCGTGGGCGATGGTTTCACCGCCATCGACCACCAGGGTCACACCGGTGATGAAACTGGCTTCATCTGAATGCAGAAACAAAGCGGCATGGGCCACGTCCCAACCCGTGCCTTGCTTGCCTTTGAGGGGAATGCGCCGATCGCGATCCGCCACCACGTCCTCTCTTTTGTGGCCTTTGGCCACCCTGTTTTCAATGGCCATGGGCGTGTTCATCAAACCGGGCAAGATGGCATTTACGCGGACACCATATTTCGCATTGCCGGCGGCCATGTTTTCCGTCATCGCATTCAGCGCCGCCTTCATGGTTTTGTAACCCAGCAAGGGGTAAGCTTGGATGGAAGCCACCGAAGAAATGCTCACAATGGACCCGTGGCCTTGCTCGCGCATGAAAGGCAGCGAATGTTTGGCAGCAAACCAAGCACTTTTCACATTGACGGCAAAGCTTGCGTCAAAAGAGGACTCGGTGAGAACATCAGCGGTTGCGTCCCCCACCGACAAGCTGGCACCAATGTTGTTGTGCACGATGTCCAGCCGATGGTGTTCGTGGTACACCGCTGCCAGCAGCGACTGAACTTCAGCTTCATGGGTTTGGTCCACTTGCATCGCTTGGGCCGAACCGCCTGCCGCCTTGATCATGTCCACTGTTTCTTGTGCAGATGTCATGTCACGGTCGACCACCACCACATGCGCACCCTCACGGGCCAGCACGACGCTGGTGGCACGCCCATTGCCAATCGTCAAACCCGGCGTTTGTCCGCCGCCAAAAACCACCGCCAATTTGTTGGCCACACGATTGCCCATGATGTCTCCTGATGTTCAGCTAAATGGGTGCTGCCAGCAGCGTTTTGATCAAGCCGGTATCTGCAATCACCCAAGCCCTTTTCAGGCGCAGCTCGTCTGAATGGCGGTCGCAAATGAAGTCGTAGCGGCCCACGCTGAAGGTCCGGGTCTCGCCTTCCAAATTGGTTTGGAACAAGCTGTAGCCCGCTTGGAAGTGCAAAGAATCAGGCTCGGCATGCAAAATGTGGGGCATGCCGATGATGTGACGCGCCCAGTGGAAATTATGTTCGTTGACGTTGCGGTAAGACTGGATGCGATCGCTGAGCATGGCCCTGTTGTCACACCACATCAATGGTGCCGGCAAGCCCAGCTCTTCATTTTCACGCGAGTAAACCTTGTACTCAGACTGCGGCTCAAACAACTCGACCCAATCCTCCAGCCGGTCTTGGTCCAGCAGCATGCCGTACTTGGACAGGAATGACATTGCCTCCCAGGTGAATTGGGCAGTCATCGGATGCCCCCCTCGGGCTCCACGCCCATCAACTCAGACCAGTAAGACCAAAAACCGCGAATGGGCGTTTCGGTGACCCTGTGCTCCAGGTTTTGGATGGGGCCCAAGCCGCCCATCTCAACCAAGCTGTGGCTGGCTGTTTCACGGCGTGTGGCTTTCTGCACAATTTCAATCGCCTCTCCGTCCTCCATGCTGACCAAGCCAGCGGGCCCGACCAGATTGGCGCTGATCAATCGGTGGCGTGTCATTTCTTCCGTGTCATCTTCATAACCAAACAAGGTTTGGAAAATTTCATGCGCGTTCACGCCTTTGGGCCTGATTTGACGGCTGCTCAAACTGTTGTTAATCTGAATGATGATGGCATTCGGGAAAAACGTCGGAGTGGCCAGGTTCAAACCGTCCGCAAACTCGTGTTGATAGGCCAATATTTTTTGATCGGATAAACGCATCCGGTCCAGCTCAACGCCACTGATACCCGCATATGCCTGTTGCGCTTGGCTTTGGGTGTCAGAATTGCTGAAAGCGTAGTTCATGTTGTGGCGATGCCGATCGTCCATGCGCACCCCACCCTTTTGGGTGGCACGGTCCACCCCATAAGTGACAAAAAACTCATGCAACAAGCTGGCGTGATAGGTGTCACGCAAGTTTTCGGCATAGAGCTTCCAATTGCCCTCAATCAACTGGCGCGTATAGCCCAAAATTTTGATGGGCTTGTGCATGAAACGCTTGATCATGCCCGTGCCAAACTCTCCCAAATAAGACTCAATGGGCTCTGCTGCTTCAGAAAAAGTGCCGAACAAAACACCATGGTAATTGGCCAAGCGCAATGCTCTGGGATGATGGGCTTTCATGTCAAAGTCCGCGGGCATGCCGCCTTGTCCTTGCAAGCCACGGCGAAATGGCACGCCAATCAACTCGCCTTTCTTGGAATAGCACCAGCGGTGATAAATGCAAACATGATCCGTTTTGCAGTGACCCGACACCTCGCGCACAATTTGCGCACCCCTGTGGCTGCAGCGGTTGACAAACGCGTGCAATTGCCCATCATCACTGCGAGACACCACCACAGGCGTGTCCCCCACCCAGGTCGTTCGGAAATCGCCAGGATTGGGCACCTCGGCTTCAAATGCCAGATAGCTCCAGCAGTCACCGCGAAATACGCGCTCCATTTCCAGTTGGTACAACTCAGGGTCGTGGTAAACCGAAAAGGGCACTTGTGAGTAGTCTTTGCGAGGCCAATCAATGTGCATGGCGTTCTCCATCAAAAAGCACAACGCGGTTCAGGCAGGCCTTTGACACCCGGCTCAAAGCACAACACATGACCTGCCCAGGGCTGATTTTGCAATTGCGCTGGACTCAAGTGCATGCGCGCCGTGGTGATGAACAAAGTCTCCAAATCATGACCGCCAAACATCACCGATGTGGGCTGCTGGACAGGCAAATCAATGACCTGGATGGGTTGCCCACTGGGGGCGATGTGATGCAACTCAGAGCGATTGAACAAGGCACACCAAACGCCGCCTTCAGAATCCACCGTCAAGCCATCGGGACCACCCTCACCCGATTTGAATTGGGCAAAAACCCGGCGATGGGATATATTCCCTCGCTCCAAATCATGGTCGTAGGCGTAAATGCAACCCGCTGGGGTATCGGCGAAATACATGGTGCGGTTGTCAGGGCTCCATGCAATGCCATTGGCAATCGTCACCCCACTGGCATCCATTTGGCGGATGCGCTGCAAACCATCCATCCGGTACAACGAGCCAATAGCGCGCTCGGTGCGGCGGTCCATGGTGCCACTCCAAAAGCGCCCCAAGCGATCGCATTTGCCGTCATTGAATCGTGTTTCGCCCAAATCAAGTCCAGGCACATCCAACCATTGAACCGTACCATCGAGGGGCTGGAAAATCGCGGGGCCATGGCGAAACATCAACAGCAAACTGCCGTCATGTCGCAAGGCCATTGAGCCTGGGTACTTGGGTAATTTCCATCGATTGAGCAACTGGCCTTGAGCGTTGGCACAAAACAAATGGGGGTCGGCCACGTCCAACCACCACAAACATTGGCTCAAGGGACACCACAAGGGCCCTTCCCCCAAGCCGTTGCCGCAATCGATCCAACTTCTCAGGTTCATCCCCGACAGCCCGTCATCAAGTTTTGGCCTTGACTTCCACGCCCATGGATTGCTCGATCACACGAATGACATTGGTGAAATCTTTGTCACCGCCGAAATCGTCGTTGGTGCGCTTCCAAATATCGCGCACCGCCGTCGCCACAGGCATGGACACACCCAAGGCCTGGCTTTCCTCAAGGCACAAACGCACGTCCTTGTACATCAGGGCTGTGGTGAAACCGTAATCAAACTTGCGCGGCAAGATGGAGCGGGGAAACTTGTCACGGCTGGCCGTGCTCATGCCACTGCCGGCGTTGATCACGTCGATCATGATGCTGGGGTCCAGACCGGCTTTCACCCCCATGCCCACGGCTTCTGAGGTGATGGCCATGGCCGCAGCCGACAACAAGTTGTTGGCCAATTTCATGGTTTGTGCCATGCCAGGTTTGTCGCCAATGAAAAACATTTTCCCGATGTTTTTCAGCACCGGTGTCAAGCGTTCATAAGTGGCGTGTTGGCCCGAAACCATCACCGCCAAGGTGCCAGCGATGGCGCCACCGCGCCCACCTGAGACGGGCGAGTCCACAAACTCGATGCCTTTGGCTGCCAAAGCCGCATGCACCCATTGGGCCATGCCAGCGCCGGTGGTGGAGAGGTCCACCACGGTCTTGACTTTAGAACCGTGGATCAATCCTTTGTCCCCAGTGGCCACATCTTTCACGATGTCTGGTGTGGGCAGTGAAATCAACACGGTATCAACCGCATCCGCCACCGCTTGCACAGACGCCACCACCTGTGCACCTTTTTGTGCCAAGGCCTGAGCCACCGCTGCATTGACATCAAACACGGTAAGGGTGTAGCCGTCCTTCAACAAACGCTCGGCCATCGGTGTCCCCATGGCACCCAATCCGATGAAACCCACATGCTTACTCATCATCCATCTCCTTAGGTTTAACCTTGTGTGTGATCACTGAAACCTTGCGTGATCAAGTGAGCGCAGATATTAACGGCATGTTGATGCATGCAACGAACATGCGAAAAGATTTGCGCCTTAAAACCCATCAAACAAAGAACCATGGGCCCTCTCGGCTCGGGTTATCCCTAGGAATTCACCAACCTTCGTGTGCATGGCACATGCAAGACAGACAAACACGGGTTCACTGAATATACTTCTTTCAAATTGCTTCACCGTCTATCTGTGTCACCCCCATCACCCACGCTTTCTGCCCCCATCAGCCGCACCATTCCTGCCTTGATCGCAGAGATGGCCAAGCGTTTTCCTGAACGCGAGGCATTGATTGGCGGCGATCAGCGACTGAGCTATGCGCAATTGGCCACAGCAGTGGATGCCATGGCTGCGAGTTTGCTGAGACACGGTGTCACCAAAGGCGACAAGGTGGCCATCCTCATGGGCAACCGGGTTGAATGGATCGTTGCAGACTTCGCCATTTGCTCGATTGGCGCCATCATGGTGGGCGTGAACACATGGGTCACAGCCAGAGAGCTGGCTTATGTGCTCAGCCACAGCGAAGCGTGCTTGCTCATCACCACGGGCCAGTACCTCAAACAAGACTACCGCCACATGTTGGCCCAGATCAAAAGCTCTGGTGAACACTTGCCCGCCTTAAAAGGTCAACTCATGGTTGGCACCACTTTAAGCGGCAGTGAATGGTCTTGGAATCAATGGATGCAAGCGCCCAACAGCAGCGAGTTGGCCGCGCTGGCCGAAGCCAAGCGGCAAGTTGCTCCCAGCGATGACGCTTATATTTTGTACACATCGGGGTCCACGGCCAACCCCAAAGGGGTGGTGCTGCAACATTACGCATTGATTGAAAACATGTGGCAAATTGGTCAGCGCCAACATGTCACCGAGCACGACAAACTGTGGCTGGCCGTGTCATTGTTTTGGGGTTTGGGCTGCGAGAACGCGCTGTTCAATTTATTCACTCACGGTGGCTGCATTGTTTTGCAAGAACACTTTGACCCGGTCCAGGCCTTTCAATTGATTGAGTCCGAGCGCTGTACCTTGTTTTACGGCACGCCCAACATGGCCGAGGCCTTGCTCAACCACCCCCAATTTCATGCCGACCGGTTTCAATCTTTGCGAGGGGGCGCCACCATTGGCACGCCCTTGCAAATTCAACGCTTGGTCGACGTGGGTTTGCGCGGCATTTGCAATATTTACGGCCTGACCGAAACCTATGGCAATTGCTCCGTGACCGATGCAGATGATCCCTTGGAATTGCGCTTGAACAGCGTAGGGCAACCCCTGCAAGGCGTGCAAGCGCGCATTGTGGACCCCGCCACCGAATCCGAATGCCCTGTTGGTGAAGTCGGTGAAATTCGGGTCAAGGGCTATGTGATGCGCGAATACCTGAAAGACCCCGAGCGCACCCGAGAAGCCTTTGATGCACACGGCTTTTTCAAAACCGGCGACTTGGGCATGGTCAACGAAACCGGGCACATTTTCTTTCGCGGTCGCATCAAAGAAATGATCAAGTCGGGGGGCATGAACGTGTCGCCCGTCGAAGTGGAAGAAGCTTTGATGCGGCGTCCCGAGGTCCTGGCGGCTTACTGTGTGCCTTTGAAAACCGATGACTTTGATGAGGTGTTTGGGGCTGTTTTGGTTCCCAGGGGCGACATGCACATTGACTTGGATGTCATTCGCACCCACTGCCAAAGCGAGTTGTCCCGCTACAAACGGCCCCAATCTTTTTTGGTGGTCCCAGAAAAAGACCTGCCCCTGACCAACACAGGCAAAGTCAAGAAAAACGAAATGCAGGCTTTGTTTGCCCACAACAAGCCGTTGAATCCCATTCATTGAAGGAGATGCCGTGAGCCACATACCTGACTACGAAATTTATGCCATCAAATACGCCCACCACATGCGCCAGTCACCCGATAATTTTTTGGGTGGTGACAGCCATGATGTGCCCATGCCGCTGGACTATTTCGTCTGGGTGATTCGTGATCAAAAGAAGGTTTGGGTGGTCGACACCGGTTTTTCCAAAGAGATGGCCCAACAACGCGGCAGGGAGTTTCTGCGTTGCCCCTCAGAGGGCTTGAAAATGCTCAACATCGATCCAACCGCTGTGGAGGACGTGATCATCACCCACATGCACTATGACCATGCGGGCAACAACCACTTGTTTCAACGCGCCCGTTATCACCTGCAAGACAAAGAGATGATCTATGCCACCGGTCGCTGCATGTGCCACAAGGTGATGCGCTTTCCCTTTGATGTGCAAGACGTCACTGCCATGGTTCAGCGGGTCTACGAAGACCGCACCTGCTTTCATGATGGGGACGAAGAAATTGCCCCGGGCCTAAGCCTGCACCATGTGGGTGGGCACACCATGGGCCTGCAAGTGGTTCGGGTGCACACCCAACGCGGCTGGGTGGTGTTGGCGTCCGATGCGAGCCACTTCTATGCCAACATGGAGCAAGAACGTCCATTCCCTTTGGTTTACAACGTGGGCGACATGATGCAAGGCTATCAGCGTGCCTATGCGTTGGCCAGCTCGGCCGCGCATGTGATCCCTGGCCACGACCCCTTGGTCCTGCACCGCTACCCCAGCCCCAACGATGCCCTCAAAGGCATTGTGGCCAGGCTTGATGTGGCGCCAATTCACCCCTGATCAACTGCACATATTTTCATTGCTAAAGGAAACACATCATGGCTGCATTTCCAGACGAGGCTTGGTTCAAAGACTATCAAGCCCGGGTCAACCAGGACAAAGAACTGTCCGTCATCGGAAATTGGTTTTCCACCCGTTTCTCTATCACCATCGATCAAGCCCGCCGGGTCATGGTCGTTGAAAAGGGGCAAATCACCCAAGTGATCATGGCGCCCAAATTTGACAGCCGCCCCGCGTTTGGCTTTCAAGCGCCCATGTCCATTTGGGCCAAATTTTTAACCCCCAATCCGCCTCCGCTGTACAACGACTTTTTTGCCATGCTCATGCGTGTGCCCGATTTCGTGCTGGAAGGCGATGGCCTAGTGGCCATGCAAAATGCCCGCGCCTTGCAGCGCTTGATGAACCTGATGAGAAAGGAAGCCGCATGAGCCGCATCGAACCGATCACTGGCCGTTATGTGAATGTGGATGTGAACGGAGAGCCACACCGCATTTTTTATGAAGAAGCCGGTCAAGGCACCCCCTTGATTTGCCTGCACACCGCTGGTGCCGATTCGCGCCAATGGCGCCATTTGCTCAACGATCCCGATGTCACCAACCGGTTTCGCGTGCTGGCCTTTGACCTGCCCTACCACGGTCGATCCACACCGCCCGACCAATGGTGGCTGCGCAAGTACCAATTGACGGCCCAGGGTTATGCCGACGTGATCCGCGCCTTTTGGCAAGCGCTGGGTTTGGTCAAACCAGTGGTCATGGGTTGCTCCATGGGCGGCGCCATCGTGCTCAAAGTTGCCGTGGATTACCAAAAAGAGCTGACCGGCATTGTGGGCTTGGAATCCGCCGCGTTTGCACCCGGTCGGTACAACGAGTTTTTACACCACCCCGCTATTCACGGTGGTGAGTTGTGTGCCAGCTACACCATGGGTCTGTGTGCCCCCACAACACCCGAATCCAACAAGCGTGAAAACTGGTGGTACTACGCGCAAGGCGGTCCTGGCGTCTATGCCGGCGATGTGTACTTTTACAGCTTTGACTGGGATGGCCGTGAGTCGATCAAAACCATTGACACCCAAAAATGCAAAGTGTCATTGCTGACCGGCGAATACGACTACTCGGCCACGCCAGCCATGTCAGAGGAAGTGGCGGCATCGATTGCGGGCTCGCGCTACACCTTGATGAAAGGCATGGGTCACTTCCCCATGGTGGAAGACTACCCTGGCCTCAAGCGTTACCTGATGCCTGAACTCCAAGGGATGTTGGCCTAAGACAACTTCAAGCCCACAGCCCCAAGCGTTTGGCGACTGGCCAAGGCGTCTTGGGCCCGTGCGGCCTGCTTGAAGTCAAAGTAGTCGGGCTCAGGCAAGCGCACCACACCACGCAGCAATTGATCGAAAAAGTCGGCGCTGCGCAGGCGCAATTGCTCGGTGGTTTTGTTGTAAGTGAACACCGATGGGCTGGTCAGGTGCAAAGAGCCCATGCGGTTGAGCCTGAAAATATCGAATGGTGGTATTTCCCCTGCTGGGGTGCCAAAGCTCACCAAGGTGCCCGATGGCGCCAAACACAGCAACGACTTTTCAAACATCTCTCCGCCAATGCCGTCGTAGACCGCATGGACGCCCTGCCCTTGGGTGAGCTTGCGCACTTGCTCTACCATGTCGGCATCGGTACTGAGAACCACCTCTGAGCAACCCACTTGCTTGGCCGTGGCGATCTTATTGACGGATCCCACCGTGCCAATCACGCGGGCGCCCAAATGCACGGCCCATTGGGTCAGGATTTGCCCGACACCGCCCGCTGCGGCATGGACCAACACCGTACAACCTGGTTGCACTTTGTAGGAGTCGTGCACCAGGTATTGAGCGGTCAGGCCACGGTTGAGGTTGATGCCCACCAAGGGCAAAGACAAACCCTCGGGCACTGCCACCAACCGCGCCACCGGCATCACCCGAAACTGTGTGTAAGCGCCTGGCGCATGCAAGTAAGCCACCCGATCACCCGGTTTGAAATCATGCTCACCCGGACCAACCCGCAGCACCACACCAGACGCTTCAATGCCCAAACCAGCGGGGAGTTGGGCCACCGGATAGCGGCCACTGCGGTGCTGGATATCGATGTAATTGACCCCAATCCCCACATGCTGAATCAAAACCTCATGGGCTTGGGGCTCTGGGCAGTCTTGTGATTGGTAGGTGAGCACCTCAGTGCCACCGGCTTGGTGAAACAATACCGTCTGGGTCGATTGGGCCATGGGAAAACTCCAAATTTCGTATTCAGTCGAATGCCAATGAGACAAAAAAACACCCGGCAAAAGCCGGGTGTTTGGTGGTGCGTTATCGCATCATTGCTTGGGCCAAATGGCTGGAGCCACCGCCATCTCAGGTGGGAACACCACCACAGGTTGACCGTTTTGCCATTGGGTGATGGTCAGTTTGCTGCCCACGCGACGACCGTTGTCATCAAACTTGATGCGACCGCCCGGGAAATACTTGGCGGGTCCATCGGTGATGTCCATGCGGCGAATGGCTGCTGCCACGGCTTTGCGGTCAGCGGACTTGGCCATTTCCATGGCTTCCTTGAAGATCCACATGTCGCCATATGAAGACATGGGGTCTTGGGGAATCCAAGGCTCACCTTTGCGACGCTTGAATTCAGCAACGATTTGCTCATGCCCTTTGCCAGCGGAGTTGGCGGTGATGTTGAGCACGCCTTCCAAGGTGTCCTTGCCCAACAGCGTGAGCATTTCAGGGGCGTCAACGGCACCACTGTTGGCCACAATCGGCAAACGCCCTTTGCCCAAGCCCACTTCATTGATTTTCTCAAGCGTGAGCTTGAAGTCTGGCAAGGCGGTGGCCAAGTCCAGCAACAAATCGGGGCGGGTGGAACGCACTTTTTGAATCATGGAGCTGGCATCTGAAAGCGGTGGGGTGAAAATTTCATCGACCACCAACTTCAGGCCCAGTTTCTCCAAGCCACCTTCACGCATGGGCTTGGCAAAAGCTGTGGGGGAAGCCGTGTTGTCACTGACGATGCCCACGGTTTTGATGGGTTTGCCAGCCAATTTGGACAATTCCAACAATGCAGGAACTGCTGCGTTGGACATTTGTCCCGCCGTGATGGAGGTTTGGAAAATATATTTAAACCCACGTGCGGTGATGCTGTCCGCAAACGACAAAGTCAACATGGGCAGCTCGGCGCGTTCCGTTACCTCGGTGATGGCCAAGGTGAAAGAGGACAACCAAGAACCCGTTGCACCCGTCAGATCGGGTTCTTGGGACAACATGCGCTGAGCCGCATTTTTGGCCTTTTCCACTGAATCGCCAGCATCAATGGTGACCAAGCGCATGCGGGCACCGCCCAGGGCTTTGATACCACCAGCGTTATTGATATCTTCAATCGCCATTTCAGCGCCTTTGCGCATCATGTCGCCATTGCGTGCCCAAGGGCCAGACAAAGGTGCGATCAACGCCACTTTGACTTCCTTGGGTTGTGCCAAGGCTGGCACAACGGTGCCCATGCCCATGACAGCGGCGGCGGCTGCAGCCACAGCGACCCATTTACGCTTAGAAAGATGAACCATACTGACACTCCTCTTGGTTGTGAACACTGACATTACATTCCCAAATAAATTTCTTTGACATGCGGGTCTTCCATCAAGACGCTGGGGACGCCCTCGAGGGCAATGCGCCCAGTTTGGAGCACATACCCATGGTCGCAAGAACTCAAGGCCTCGGCCACCCGCTGCTCGACCAACAAAATAGCCACATCGGTGTTGGCATGAATTTCTTCGATGCGCTCGAAAATCATGTCGGTGATTTTGGGCGCCAAGCCCATGGAGGGCTCATCGAGCATGATCAACTTGGGTGAAGACATCATGCCGCGGGCAATTGCCACCATTTGCTGCTCGCCACCCGACAAGGTGCCAGCCAGTTGATTCTTTCGGGAGGACAAAATCGGAAAAAGACTGTAAATCTGGTCCAAATTTTTGGCCCAATCCGCTTGGCCCTTCTCGGTTTGTGCGCCCATCTCTAAATTTTCAAAAACCGACAGTTCTTTGAAAACTTGTCGCCCCTCTGGCACGTGGGCAATGCCCATGTGCGGGCGACGTGCCGGTGGAATGGCCATCAAATCTTGTCCAAACCATATGATCCTGCCACTTTGGGGGGTGACCGTGCCTGAAATCGATTTGAACAAGGTGCTTTTTCCGGCGCCGTTGGGGCCAACGATGGCCACAAATTGGCCTTCACCCACACTCAACGATACATCGGCGAGGGCTTGAAGGCCACCATACGAGGTGCTCAGGTGTTCAATGCTTAGCATGGTCCATCCACTTTTTACCCAAATAGGCTTCGATCACCGAAGGATCTTTGGTGACCTCCATGGGCTTGCCCACAGCCAACACGGAGCCATGGTCCAACACCACAAAGCGATCGGCAATGCGCACCATGGCCTGCATGGTGTGCTCAATGATCACAATGGTTTGGCCCTCGTTGGCCAAGCGGCGAATCACCAACAGCATGGTCTCGACCTCTTCGGCACCCAAGCCCGCCAAGGTCTCATCCATCAGCAACAACTTGGGTCGGCCAGCCAACACACGGGCCAACTCCATCAAGCGCAGCTCTAAGCTGTTCAAGCTGCCGGCCACCACGTTGGCATGCTCCAGCATGCCCACGCGTTCAAGGGCCTCGCGCGCTTGAGAAACCGCTAACTCGTCGTTGTGGGGCTGAGACACAAAAGCGCCCACCACCACATTTTGCATAACCGATAGGCGCGGAAATGGGCGCACCACTTGGAAAGTGCGGCCCACACCCTCGCGACAGACTTGGTTGGGCTTGAGGCCCACCAACTCTTTGCCCTGAAACTGAA
>Ga0214921_10000958_pt1 | contig 50727 bp, 47 predicted proteins | sample LL1505_MetaG_FD_177992 | JGI IMG/M metagenome (GOLD analysis project Ga0214921, IMG submission 177992) | Freshwater microbial communities from Lake Lanier, Atlanta, Georgia, United States - LL-1505 | ecosystem: Environmental > Aquatic > Freshwater > Lake | place: USA: Georgia | collected... | reverse complement strand
CTGTCTTTTACGCCGCCAATTTCATCTAATTCTTCGCCTATTTGATTAGGGACCAAGCCATTCCATCCAAGATATCTGACTCAGATGCAACGAATTCGGTAGCTCCAGTTGCTGCCATGATTCTAGAGAGTACTAATGAGCCAGCCGTAATTACATCAACTCTGCCAGGATGCATAAAGCCTAAGGATGCGATCTGATCTTTACTCATAGATTGAAAGTTAGCTGCAACCTTATGCACCTTATCGGATGAGATTCTAGAAAGGTGGATTAAATGGCGGTCATAATCAGTTAACTCAAGGGCGGCTGCTGCAACAGTTGTCGCAGTGCCGGCAACTGCGACCAAAGTTTTTGCAGTAGTAATTGGCACAACTGCAGCGGCTTGAGTAATCGCAATATCAATGTCAACAATTGCTTGGGCGATTTGGGCCATAGTTGGTGGTTGAGTATTTAAGTGTCGCTCACTCATTCGAACGCATCCAATGTTCACGCTCTTTGCAAACTCTACCTTTTGACTTCCAAATACAAACTCAGTTGAACCGCCGCCAATATCAACCACTAGGAATGGCGCATCACTTTGTCTTAACTCTTTTGTTGCGCCAATAAATGAAAGCTCTGCCTCCTCCTCACCTGGAATTACTTCAACTTCAATACCTAAAATATCTCTGACACCATCGGTAAATAAACTCCGGTTAGTTGCATCTCTGGTGGCACTAGTTGCACAAAATCTAATTTTTTCCACACCTTTACTTTCAATTTGATCTCGAAATAATTCAACCGCCTTTAAGGTTCGATCAATTGCATCTGGATGAAAGGCTTTATTTTGATCTACTCCCTGGCCCAGACGAACAATCTCCATCGTTCGCAAAACCTCTTTAAAATTATCACCAGCTATATCGGCAATTAATAACCGAATGGAGTTTGTACCACAATCAATTGCGGCAACTCTGCTCACTTACTCTCCTCATTAATTAAATTACTAATCTCACTACATGGCTTAGCAAGCCACCACTGGCTTAATTTACTTAATGCTTCATCCCCTAGTGGATTTACCTCAACACCGGCAGCCAGTGAGTGAGCGATTAAAGAATGTAAACACTTAACCCGATCAGGCATGCCGCCAGCAGTAATTCCATCAAGCTCTGGTGTTTGAATATTCTCTACCTTTGCTAACGCAGATCTAGCCGCCTCATAATCAATATGCGCTGCTAAATACTTACCGGCAAGTTCTGAATCATTTTGTAATCGCTCATTCATCTCTGTCATTAAGCCAGAGCTTTCTAAGGTTGAAATCGCACCGGTTAATCTTGGACAGGTTGCGTAATAAAAAGTTGGAAAAGGTGTGCCATCGGCCAATCTCGGCGGTGTTTGCACCACATCTGGCTCACCACATGGGCAGCGATGGGCAATCGCTGAAACATCTCTAGGAGATCTTCCTAATTGGGCAGCAACCGTTGTTAAATCTTTTTCACTTGGTTTCTCGGCAGCAAATGCACCCTCTGGTTTAACCATTTATTGATTTACATTTGTACTAGTAATCGATGAAATTAATCTGGAGTACCACGGAAGTCCTACTGGAAGTTGTTCTGAAACTTTAGTTTGCTCATTAGAATTTTCTATCGCCTCATCTCCAACAACTATATATTGACGCTCACCTGGGAATACAAAGTGCAATCTGGCTCTTGCCTGGCTTGCTACATACTCTGGATCGTTCCATTGAGATAACTCCTCTGCTGCCTTATCTAACATTGCTTGGTTATCAGCTAGTTGTGATCGCAGAGAATTAATCTGGGCTTTTTGCGTGAAGTAATGCTGAATCGGTGGGGCTAGTGTTACTGCAAGTGCAAATAAAACAATTCCTACAATCAATGCTCGATTTGATAAGCCACGTTTTTTTAAGCCAGACTGAATAGTTTTTCGTGAAGTTGAAACTAATCCAGCAGCAAAAAATCTACGGCGGGCCATGGATTACTACTTTTTAAAGCGAGGGAAAGCAGAACTGCCCGCATAGACTGCAGATCCGGCTAACTCCTCCTCAATTCGAAGTAATTGATTGTATTTAGCAACTCGCTCTGACCGTGCTGGAGCACCAGTTTTGATTTGTCCACAGTTAAGTGCAACGGCTAGATCAGCAATTGTGGTGTCTTCTGTTTCGCCAGATCGATGACTCATCATCGAACGGTAAGAATTTTTATGTGCTAAATTAACTGCATCAATTGTTTCAGTGAGAGTTCCAATTTGATTCACCTTAACAAGTAATGCGTTCGCTGTTTTGCTCTCAATACCGCGTAGCAAACGCTCTGGATTAGTTACGAATAGATCATCACCAACAATTTGGACTTTATCCCCTAATTGAGCGGTCAATTTGCCCCAGCCATCCCAGTCATTTTCATCTAGTGGATCCTCAATTGAGACCAAAGGATAGGCAGATACTAATTCGCTGTAATAGGTGATCATCTGATCCGAGGTCACTTGCTTTCCTTCAAACTTGTAGCTTCCATTATCAAAAAACTCAGTTGCTGCAACATCCATTGCCAGGGCAATCTCAGAGCCCGCTTTAAACCCGGCAAGTTCCACCGCCTCAAGAATTAAATCCAGGGCTGCTCGATTACTAGCAAGGTTTGGGGCAAAGCCACCTTCATCACCAATACTTGTTGCTAAACCTTTTTTCTTTAAAACTGATTTCAGGCTGTGATAAATCTCAGCGCCCCAGCGTAATGATTCTTTAAAAGTTTGAGCACCAATTGGTGCCACCATAAACTCTTGAATATCAACATTAGTATCTGCATGAGCGCCACCATTGAGAATATTCATCATAGGTACTGGCAAAGTTTTTGCATCTGACCCACCTATGAATTTAAACAGGGATTGATTTGCACTATTTGCGCCAGCTCGTGCTGAGGCTAAGGAAACACCTAAAATTGCATTTGCGCCAAGATTAGATTTATTTTTCGTGCCATCCAACTTGATCATCTGTTCATCAAGATTTCTTTGATCTTGCACGTTTAAACCGATCACGATTGGCGCTAATTTTTCATTTACATTCTTTACCGCAGTCTGTACGCCTTTACCTAAATATCTTTTGCCACCATCGCGCAATTCTGCAGCTTCAAAAGCTCCGGTTGACGCCCCACTTGGAACTGCTGCTCTGCCAATACTTCCATTATCTAGTTTTATTTCAACTTCAACAGTTGGATTTCCACGGGAATCTAAAATCTCTCGAGCGTATACATTTTTAATTGTTGACACTTATATCTACCTAACTGTTGTTTATTCGATTATGAATTAATTCTACCTTGTCTCGTGAGCTTTAATCTGCGAAATTAGAGATTTGGCCGCGCCACGAAGGGCAGCCTCTGGATCTAAACCTTTCTCTACTGCTTGCGAAATTAACCCAAGTAGCAACTGACCAAATTGGTCCTGATCTATACCATCTGAAAGTTTTACTGGTTCAGATATTGGTAACTTATAATTAGATTTGCCAGCTCGATAAAGCAGTTTTGATACAAGTGCTAGCGCTGGTTGAGCAAGTGGGACACCATCTATTGCAGAAGTTCTTCCCTTTTCAATGGCTTTTTGAGCCTCCCAATTTTCCAGCACCTCACTGCTACTGCCAACTACAGTGTTTGAAAATACATGTGGATGGCGCCGGATTAATTTATCCGCTACCCCTCTAGCTACATCCTCAATATTAAATGGCTGGTCTTTATCTTCCTCTGCCATTCTGGAATGAAAATAAACTTGCAGAAGTAAATCGCCAAGCTCTTCTTGCATTGCGTCACGATCATTTTCTTCAACTGCTTCAATAAACTCATACGACTCTTCAAGTAAGAACTTTAATAGTGATACATGATCCTGCTCTGCATCCCATGGACAGCCACCCGGAGAGCGAAGCTTATCCATTACCTCTCTAAGTCTTGTGAGTTCTGAACTCATTTTTAGTCTTGTATTAAGGTGCTGGAGTTACTGCGCCACCTGTTGTGTCTGCAGCTTCAATAGTTGCTGTGTTTGGATTCCACTTACCGTATCTAGCATTTACCTTGACGCCAAGTTTTGTAGCTTTATCTGTTACCAACTTTGTAAGTTGTGTAGTGGCCTCTTCTTCGCTTAAACCAGATGATGCTAAGCCAGAGATTAACCGATCAGAAATAATCAATACTCTCAAATATGAATCAAGGTTAGACGCAGCAAGATTTGCACTAGTAAGCGCCGCCGGCAAACCACTCTCGCCACCGAGACGTGAAATTGCATCCGCCCGTCGGGAGGCAACATCTGCTGAAGTTACGGCAAGATTTTTATCTAAAGCAATTTCATCAAATACTCTTTTGATAATTACGAATTGCGCTTGATTTCTAAGTAACTCTGGCCCCTCTATCAATTGCATTCGTGAAGTGTCTACCGTCTTGCGAGCCGTTAAAATCTCATCAACCGACTTTTGAATTTCACTAGATTTTATATCTGTATCACCGATGCTCACTCCTGAGGTCATGCTGCTACAGCTTGTCACGAGAAAGGCCACCATTAAGGTCGAGAGTATTTTCTTAATCAATTTCTTCCTCTTCTTTTGTTATTCGCTTTTACTTTTTAAAGTTGGCTGAATAAGTACACGTAGAACTTCTTCTACCCACGCAAGAAGTGAAGTATTCCCTACTGAAGCGCTTTCTATCCAATTAGGCTCACCTGGCCTTGCGACAAGAAGAATTTGGCTGGCATTTTTATAGATTGACCCTGGATATAGCCGAGATAATCGCAATTGAGCAGATTCTGGTAGAGATACTGGTGCTAGCCGTAAATTCTTTCCCGATATAGCAATGTCTCTCAGTCCTAATGACTTAGCGAATAATCGAAGGGATGCAACTGATAACAACTCTTTTGTTGGTTCTGGCAAGGAACCAAATCGGTCAATAAGTTCAGAATTAATTTCAGAAAGCGCCAGATCATCATGAGCATCAGCAATTCTTCGGTATAAATCCAAACGTAGTCGTTCAGATTCAATGTATTCCACCGGCAAGTGAGCATTAATCGGTAATTCGACTTTGCATTCATTATTTTTTGGCTTCTCATCAAAATATCCTGTTTTAAATTCATCCACCGCATCTGCCACCATACGCATGTAAAGATCAAATCCAACTTCAGCAATATGCCCAGATTGCTCACCACCTAATAAGTTGCCAGCTCCCCTTATTTCTAAATCCTTTAAGGCAACCTGCATGCCAGCACCTAAATCAGTATTAGTCGCAATCGTAGTCAACCGGTCATGAGCTAATTCTGTAATTGGTTGTTCGCTTGGATACAAAAAGTATGCATAGGCTCGTTCCCTACTTCTGCCTACTCGACCTCGCAACTGGTGCAACTGAGATAAACCAAATAAATCAGATCGATCAACAATTAAAGTGTTTGCATTAGGTATGTCAATCCCACTTTCAATTATGGTCGTACAAAGCAATAAATCAAATTCACGATTCCAAAATGACAAAATGACATCTTCAAGTACTCGCTCATTCATCTGACCATGAGCTATGCCGATTTTTATACCTGGTACAAGTTTTTTAATTCTCTCCGAAACAGCTTCAATACTTTCAACACGATTATGAATGAAAAATATTTGCCCATCTCGCAAAAGCTCACGATGTATAGCGGCGCTTACTTGCTTTTCATCGTATGGACCAACGTAAGTCAAAACTGGATGACGTTCTTCTGGTGGTGTCGTTATGTTGGACATCTCTCTAATGCCCGTGATTGCCATCTCTAAAGTCCTTGGAATTGGTGTTGCAGACATAGCCAGCACATCAACATTCGTCCGGGCTTTCTTCAACTCCTCCTTATGTTCAACTCCAAACCGTTGTTCTTCATCTACAACTAATAGACCAAGATCTGCGAATTCAATATCTTTTGAAAGCAACCTATGTGTACCAATAACTACGTCGATCGCTCCAGATTTAAGTCCAGCAATAATCTCCTTACCCTCACTCGGAGTATTAAATCTTGATAATGCTGCCAGCCGTACCGGAAATCCAGAGTACCGATTTGAAAAAGTATTAAAGTGTTGCTGAACTAGTAAAGTTGTTGGAACCAAAATTGCAACTTGCTTGCCATCTTGAACAGCTTTGAAAGCTGCTCTGACTGCAATTTCAGTTTTACCGTAGCCGACATCACCGCAAACAATTCGATCCATTGGGCTTGACTTTTCCATATCACGCTTAACCTCATCGATTGTTGCTTGTTGATCAATAGTTTCAACAAATGCAAAACTTTCTTCTAGCTCTTTCTGCCAAGGAGTATCTTGTGAAAATGCAAAACCAGGAGCACTCATTCGCGCTGCATATAAACGAATTAACTCGGCTGCGATTTGCTTGACTGCCTTGCGTGCTTTGCGCTTGCTGTTCTGCCAATCAGCGCCACCGATTCGATGAAGTGCAGGTGCTTCACCGCCAACATATTTGGTAACTTGTTCTAATGTGTCTGTTGGTACAAATAATCGATCTGCTGGTTGACCCCGTTTTGATGAGGCATATTCAATAACTAAATACTCTCTAGAAATACCGCCAATAGTCCGATTAATTAACTCTAAATATCTACCAACTCCATGTTGCTCATGAACAACGTAATCACCAGTTTTAAGTTGAAGTGGGTCAATAGCTTTTTTGCGCCTTGAAGGCATTCTTGCCGAATCTTTATCTAATGAGCGCTGCCCCGATATGTCTTTATCGGTTATCACTACTAACTTATATTTTTCACTTTTAAATCCATACTGCAAATCAGATTTGAGTAATGTAATTAAATTGCTTTTATCTGCCTTGCCCCTGGATTGGATAGTTTCATTCGGAAGATCACTTGCGTTTAGTAACTCCGAAAACCGCTTAAGTGTTCCAACTACTGGCGCGGTAAAAATCACCTTAAAGCCAGATTTGTGCCAGTTTTTAATGTCTAAAATTGCAGCATCATGTTTATTTGCATAGCTATCAATATCCTGCAGAAAATCAATAGAGATTTCATCGGGACTACTTGCATAAAGGTTTAGATTGCGAATTAAGTAGCCATACTCTTGGGCAATTTCCCTAACCTTTTCAAGCTCATAGAAACCACCCCTACCTAATTTCTTAATGAGTTCAATTGGGCGATCCGACTCTTTATCCTCCGCCCATGCAAGATTTGACCATGCTGCGGATAAGAATTCATCATTAGTTGTTACTAGATCAGCAGATCTAGTTCTCACTCTGGGTTCATCGATAATCCAGATCTGACTTTTATTTGGCAAAAAATCAACTATATTTTTAAATTCATCAACTAATCCGGCGGCAAGAGATTCCATGCCTTCAAAATTTATTCCTTGAATAATTTTTTCAGTCAACTCATTAATTTGTGGGAAATCTTTTGCTAATTTTAAAGCTTTTTTCTTTAGCTGATCATCAATTAAAAGTTCTCGACAAGGATAAATTGTTATCTCTTCAGTGACTTTATCAAGTGATCTCTGATCTGCAATAGCAAAATAAGAAATATCTTCGATTTCATCTCCAAAAAAATCAATGCGAATCGGATGTTCTTTATCTGCAAGAAATAAATCCAATATGCCGCCGCGGACTGCAAAATCGCCCCGGCGCTCGACCAGGTCCGATCTAGTGAAGCCAAATGTAATCAACTTTTGGGTTAATTCATTCATTAAGAATTGATTGCCAGCCTTAATTCTTACTTTTGAATCTTCTAAGGAGTTTACAATTATTGGTTGCATCAGAGCTCTGATTGAGCAAACAATAAATTTAATGTTGTTACTGCTCAATTGATTTAAGATTTTAAATCTTTCAGTGACTGTATCTGCCTTAGGACTTAGTCTCTCGTGTGGCAAAGTTTCCCATGCTGGGAAGTTAACAACGCTTTCTGGTTCAACCAAGGATTTAAGCTCTGCAGCTAGTAGATCAGCCGCTCTTGTTGATGTAGTAACTAAAAGTAATGGAGATTTTTGATGAACAGCAAGTAGGGCATGAATTGATGATTGTGCAATTAGATCACCAGATTGCATCAAGTATTTTTCAATAGGTTCGGCCAGGGTTGAAAAAAGATTTAACATCACTCCACCTTTCTGCCGACAAACGCCGCATACCCCCACTTCAGAAATGAAGGGGGGTGAATGATCTAATTCTAAGGCCAGTAAATGGTCCTATTTGCCATAAACAGGCGCCTAGTTAATTCAGAACCTGTAATGATTAGGCCATGAGCTCTTCGGCAGATAACACAGAATTACGTAACGACGTCCGTAGGTTAGCCGACCTTCTGGGACAAACGATTTCCAGGCAAGAAAGTGAACAATTGCTTTCACTTGTTGAATCACTCAGACTCTCGGTTCGCGAAGGTCAACAAGATCAAGTTTTGAGCAGATTAGATGATTCGCAAACAATTTCATTGGTTAGAGCCTTCAGTCACTATTTCAATTTAGCAAACGTTGCTGAACAAGTTAACCGTTCTAAAGTACTTGCAGATGCGCAAAAATCAGGTGGTTCTTGGTTGAGCAAAACTATAGATAATGTTTTGCAAGCTCAAAAAGATGGTAAAGATTTTGGTGCTGAGGAACTGCAACTCTGGATTGATAATTTTTCTGTTAGACCAGTCTTTACCGCACACCCAACTGAAGCTGCGCGCCGATCAGTTTTGAGTAAAATGACAACAATTGCGCAATTACTTGAGCAACCTGACAGCCAAATAAAAACTGAAAGACTTGCAGAAGCAATTGATCTTTTATGGCAAACAGATGAGCTTCGACTTGGTAGGCCTGAACCGCTTGATGAGTCGGTAAATTCAATTTACTACTTAGATGAGCTTCTAATCGAGACTGTGCCTGAAGTATTAGCGAAATTCACTAATGAAGTTAAAAGATTAGGTGTAAACCTTTCACTAAATGCCAGGCCGCTCTCATTTGGCACTTGGATTGGTGGAGATAGAGATGGAAACCCAAATATCACCCCGGAGGTAACAAAGGCGGCAATCCTTCTGCAAAATTCACACTTCACTCGGACTGTGTTTGAGCATTTAGATGAATTAAGACAGGCGCTTTCAATTTCGACTAAATTGGCAGGTGTATCTGCTGAGTTAGAAAAATCTGTTGTACAAGACCTTGAGAAACTGCCAGAAATCGAAAACCGCTATCGAAGAATTAATATTGAAGAACCATATAGATTAAAAGCCACTGCAATTCGGCATAAGTTAGCGTTAACCCAAGCACGCCATACAAATGGTCTGCCACATTTCCCAGGTAGAGATTACAAAGATACTGCTGAGCTTTTGAGTGATTTAGAAATTATGCGAGATTCGCTGCTTGCGCATAATGGAGAGCTAATCGCTACTGGACTGCTTGAAAGAATTACCAGAGCAATTGGCGCTTTTGGCTTAACTCATGCGACCATGGATATTCGAGAGCACTCTGACGCCCATCACTACTTACTTTCAAAATTGTTCGCAAACTTGAACCCAGAATTAATAAATATGCAGTTAATATCAAATGAAAAGCCCAACATAAATGATTTAGATGAGCAGGCTAATCGGTGCTATAAAACTTTTCTGGCAATTAATGAATTAATTGATCGTTTTGGGCCAGAGGTGATCGAGAGTTACATAATTTCCATGACTAAATCAGCTGATGATGTTATTGCTGCTGTATTAATTGCAAAAATTGCTGGTTTGATATCGTTAGATTCAAAAAATGAATTTGCAAAAATTGGGTTTGTCCCGCTTCTTGAAACTGTCACGGAATTAAGGTCCGCCGATAAAATATTAGATGATCTACTAAGTAATAAAAATTATCGTAAAATAGTAACGCTTCGTGGAAATCTTCAAGAAGTGATGCTTGGTTACTCTGACTCAAATAAAGATGCCGGAATCACAACTAGCCAGTGGGAGATCCATAAGGCACAACGTAAATTACGCGATGTTGCAATCAAGCATGATGTTAAGTTAAGACTTTTTCATGGTCGAGGTGGCTCGGTCGGTCGTGGTGGTGGACCAACTTATGACGCTTTGATTGCACTTCCTTGGGGTTCAATTGATGGACAAATTAAAATGACCGAGCAAGGTGAAGTAATTTCGGATAAATATGGCTTACCTGCACTTGCTAAAGAAAATCTAGAGTTAACTCTGGCTGCAGCTCTAGAGGCGACGATTTTAAACCGAGAACCTCGCCAATCTGTCGGTGATTTAAATAGTTGGAACGAATGTATGGACTTGATCAGCGATCATGCCTTTTCAGCATATCGAGGTTTAGTTGAACAACCAGAACTTCCAGCTTATTTCTACGCTTCAACCCCAGTTGAGCAACTTGGAAACATGTTTTTAGGTTCGAGGCCTTCCAGAAGGCCACAAGATTCTGGCGGACTTGATTCACTACGTGCAATACCGTGGGTTTTTGGTTGGACACAATCTCGCCAAATTGTTCCAGGTTGGTATGGGGTTGGATCTGGTTTAAAGGCTGCGCGCGAAGCGGGTAAAGGTGAGTTACTGCAGAAGCTGTTAAAGGATTGGCATTTCTTCCGGACATTTATAAGCAATGTCGAGATGACGCTAGCTAAGACTGATTTAACCATCGCGCAACGCTACGTGAGTGAGTTAGTAGATCCATCGCTGCACAAAATATTTGATCAAATCAAGGCTGAGTTTGAATTAACTGTTCATGAATTATTGCTGATGACAAATAAAACTGAAATCTTAGGAAATCAACCGATTTTGGCTAGAACTTTGCAGATTCGCGATACCTACCTTGCGCCATTACAACTGCTGCAAATATCTCTTCTCAAGCGTGTGCGTAATCAAAAAGAGGTAGACCCACTACTTGCCAGGGCATTGCTTTTAACTATAAATGGAGTCGCAGCTGGCCTTAGAAATACTGGCTGAGAACTCTTAGGAATTAAACGCAGTTTGAGCTTTGTCCAAGCCATGAAGCACAAGCTCTTCAATTGAATCTGCTCCGCTTTTAATAAAATCTGGAATATCTTTTCTTTCGGCTTTAGAAAATGGCTTTAATACAAAATCTGCTGGATCTTGCTCTCCGATTGGTCGGCCAATTCCCATTCTAATTCGGTAGTAATTGGCAGTTGAAAGTGAGGATGTAAGAGATTTAAGACCGTTATGACCATTATCTCCACCGCCCATCTTAATTCTTAAATTATTAAAGGGTAGATCTAATTCATCATGAATAACTATGGTTTTTTCAATCGGAATTTTATAAAAGTCGATTAATGCTTTCGCAGGCCCACCAGTTTCATTCATAAATCCGCGAGATTTTGCTAAAACCAATATCTCACTTCCACATTTAATCTCAGAGATATCCATCCGCGATTTATGAGTAGCAAATTTTTGGCTGCCAGAAAGAGCATCCACAACAAGATGTCCAATATTGTGCCGAGTTTTTTCATAATCAGGTCCAGGATTTCCTAAACCAATTACTAGCCAGCGATCCGCCATAAGTTAAGGCTAGCCCTTACTTACTACTTCTTATCCTTCTTATCATCTCCACCAGCAGTAGGGGCGGCAGCGGCAGCATCACCTTCGGCAGGGGCAGCAGCACCTTCAACAGGAGCGGCAACAACAGCAACCTCTTCAACCTCAGCTGATTTAACTGACAAGTGAACAACAGTCATCTTTGGATCACTTATTAATTTGACGCCTTCAGGTAGGACAACATCGGATGCAAACTTAGACTCACCAGCAACCATTCCTTCCATGTTCAGCACTAAGAAGGCTGGAATGTTGGTTACATCGGTCTCAACCTCGATTGAGTTATTTGTATGTTCTAAAATTCCATCCTGATCGTACTTACCCTCAGTATGAACTGGAACTGAAACTACAACTCGCTCACCGCGACGGACAATTACTAAATCAATATGTTCTAACAAACCAGTTAGTGGATCACGAGAGACAGATTTTGGAAGTGTTAATTCTGTGTGATCATCCAAAACAACATCAATCAAAACGTTTGAGGTCTTTAGCGCAATGCCTAACTCACGAGAAGGAAGAGCAACATGTTGTGGTTTCTCACCATGACCATAAATTACTGCCGGAATAAATCCATCACGGCGTGATCTACGTGATGCGCCTTTGCCAAACTCAGTTCGACGAGCGCCTTTGATTGAAATTTCAGCCACTTTACTTCTCCCTCGATAACGGTTTTATCCCTCGCGGAACGAAGCGCTAGGTTAGCGAATGGATAGGTAAAAGGACAAATCGAGTAGAAAAGATCTAAAGGTGAAGCGTTATTTCTAGCTATGCCCATCAAAAAGGCTGGTTACCGAGCCATCTTCAAAGACCTCTTTGATCGCCCGTGCAAGCAGTGGTGCAATTGAGAGCACGGTTAAATTATCAAATCGATTCTCTTCTGCAATTGGCAGGGTATTTGTGACAACCACTTCGGAAACTCTCGATTTCTTCAAGCGATCAATTGCCGGCCCAGATAAAACTGCATGAGTGGCGGCAATAATTACATCTTTCGCGCCATCCTCAATTAATGCATCCACCGCTTTTGTTACCGTTCCAGCGGTATCGATCATGTCATCGATTACTACGCAAGTCATACCTTTTACATCTCCAACTACTTTGCCAACAGTTGCCTCGTTAGGAACTCTTGGATCGCGAGTTTTATGAATAAATGCAATGCTGCAACCACCGAGCAATTCGCTCCATCTTTCTGCAACTCTGACCCGACCAGAGTCAGGAGAGACAATTACTAGGTTTTTACGATCTACTTTGCTGCCCACATAATTAGTTAGCAGTGGAAGTGCAAAAAGGTGATCTACTGGACCATCAAAAAAACCTTGAATCTGGGAAGTATGTAGATCTACACACATTAAACGATCTGCACCCGCGGTTTTAAATAAATCTGCCATTAATCTTGCTGAGATTGGTTCCCGGCCACGATGTTTTTTGTCTTGACGGGCATAACCATAAAATGGGAGAACCACGGTAATTCTTTTTGCAGATGCACGCTTTAAGGCATCAACCATTATCAACTGCTCCATGATTTGCTTATTCACCGGTGCGCTATGGCTTTGTAATACGAAGGCATCACTACCGCGCACACTCTCTTCGAATCTGATAAATATCTCACCATTGGCAAAGTCATATGCTGATGTTGGTGTTATTGGAATCCCAAGCTCAGATGCAACCTCATCTGCAAGCTCTGGGTAGGCACGACCGGTAAATAAACGCAAACTTTTTTCGGAGGTTAAGCGGATTTCGTTCAGTTTAGCTTCCCCCTCACTGTGGTGAATCTAGGTTAACTCTACTAGTAATTGCTTACTCTTTTGCGCCAGCTTTTTTTGCAGCCGCGGCAGATTTGCTCTCTTTCCGTTTACGAAGTACCCAGCCCAAGATATTTACCTGGCGAGCCCGCCCAATTCCAATCGCACCTGCTGGCACATCCTCATTAATCACGGAGCCAGCTGCTGTATACGCTCCATCGCCAACGGTTACTGGCGCTACCAACATAGTGCTGCTGCCGATCCGTACCTGATTGCCAACTTTGGTTTGATGCTTCTTTTCACCATCATAATTTACAAATACTGTTGCTGCGCCGACATTTGTTTCTTCACCAATATGCGCATCTCCAACATATGAAAGATGGGCGACTTTTGATCCCTTGCCAACGGTTGAATTCTTTATCTCAACAAATGCACCCGCTTTACTTTCATTAGCCAAAATTGTTCCTTTACGAAGGTAGGTAAAAGGGCCAACTTTTGCATCTTTTCCAATTTCTGAATCAGTGCAATTTGATTCAATAACTTTTGCGCTTTCTCCAACAGTGCAGGAATTAAGGGTAGTTCGTGGGCCAATAATCGCTCCAGATTTAACCTTGGATTCTCCAGTAATCGAAGTGCCTGGATAAATTACAACATCAGACTCAATCTTTACATCCGCATCAATCCAAGTTGTAGTTGGATCAATGATTGTAACGCCATTTAACATGTGTTGATTATTTATTCGGTCTCGCATGATTGCCGCACACTCTGCTAATTGGGTTCGATCATTTATGCCAAGCGTTTCAGTGTAATCATTTGAAAGAATTGCATGAGCATTATCTCCACTACTGTTTAACAAACTAATCGCATCAGTTAGATACAGCTCCTTTTGTGAGTTATTATTTTTAAGTTTTCCAATCACCTCGCGAAGTGCTGTTATATCAAATAGGTAAACACCGGTATTGATTTCATCTATCTCTTTTTCTGAGTCGGTCGCATCTTTTTCTTCAATTATTTTCAAAATCACACTACCTTCACTGCGGACTATTCGGCCATATCCAGTTGGATCAGGCAAAAGTGCTGTTAAGACCGATGCAATATTCTTTTCACTTTGATGAACCGCTACAAACTCTTGTAGCGTTTGGCTGGTAAGCAACGGTGTATCCCCAGCAAGAATTAATACTGTGCCATCGCCCTTGTGATCGGCGAGCGCAAGTTGCGTAGCACCACCTGTGCCATTGCGTTTATCTTGAAAAACAGTTTTTGCTTTTGGTGCAACCTCGGAAAGGTGATCAATTACCTCATCTTTATGGGCGCCTACAACTACTGTTAAATTTTTTGGCGAAATTGGTTCAACGGCCGAGAGTAAGTTTTGAATAATTGAGCGCCCAGCAATTTCATGCAGCACCTTTGAATTTTTTGATTTCATTCGCGTGCCTTCACCGGCCGCAAGGACAACGACGAGCTCTATCTTGCTCATCTGTTACCCCCTTTACTTGGTGGCTCCGCCACCAGGTATCGATCCTGGACCCTGAGCTTCAAAGGCTCATGTGCTAGCCACTACACAATGGCGGAACCTGAATTATCCCTTATAACTGGTTAAATTAAAAACTTTCAATTATTCGTGCGCCATGAGCAGGTCCAGTTGCTCTTACAACTGAGGAAACAACCCCACTTGCACTTAATGCAACGGTTAAATCCATTGCATGCTCATCATCAGTTACTAAAAATGCAACTGTAGGTCCTGAGCCAGAGACAATCCCACCTAGTGCGCCATAATCAATACCAACATCTAAAACTAATCTAAGTGCTGGACGAAGTGAACAAGCTGCCGGTTGTAATTCATTTGTTAAGGCTTTTCCTAAAGCTTTCGAATCTCCTGCTCTTAATGCTTGCATTAGTGGCTCACTGACTAATGGTGCTGAGATAGATAACCCTTCACGTAATCGATCACACTCCTGATAGACCGATGGTGTTGATAATCCTTGGCCAGATAGTGCAAGCACCCAGTTATAACTTCCCTTAGAAAGTGCTGGCGTAATTTGATCCCCTCTACCGGTACCAATTGCCACACCACCACAAATTGAAAATGGCACATCACTGCCAATTTTGCTGCCAACTATCTCCATCTCATCCCGAGATAATCCCAATTCAAATAAAGAATCTAAACCAACAATTACCCCTGCTGCATCAGCGCTGCCACCGGCCATACCGCCTGCAACTGGAATCTCTTTTTTTAATTTAATTATTAAATCTGCTGGTAGATCGTAATTTTTAATCATTAACTCTGCGGCCTTAACTGCCAAGTTTGAACTATCGGCTGGCACGCCAGATGATGTTTCTCCAGAAATGCTTATTTTTATCCCATCCCCATCAGGTGCGGTCGCAACTGTTACATCATCAAATAAAGAAATGGCTTGAAAGACTGTGGTTACTTCATGAAAACCATCACTACCTAATGGGCCAACTGATAGTTGCAGATTTACCTTAGCCGGCACCCTAGCAACTACACCACGAGATCTCATGACCTAGAGCGTATTGGTTTGTTAACTTACTTGGTGCGATTGTGCTTAATTAATTGCCTGCCAATTTCAAGAAATTGTTGAATTGAAAGTGCCTCACCTCGAATAGTTGGATCTACTCCAGCATTATTCAAGTATTCCTCGGCCTTTCCGCCAAAAAGCTGGCTTAGCGCAGAACGCATCATCTTGCGCCGTTTCGCAAATGCTTCATCAATCACCGCAAAGGTTGCGCTTCGCTCACTTTCACTTCCCAGTGGTTCATGGCGATCAAACCTAACAAGGGAGGAGTCAACATTTGGGACCGGCCAGAAGACTGATCTGCCAACTGAGCCGGCAAGATGAAGAGAGCTCCACCAGTTAGCTTTTGCTGTTGGAGACCCGTAATCCTTATTATTTGGCTTAGCTGCAAGACGATGTGCCACCTCACTCTGCACCATAACCACCCCTCGGGTAATTGATGGAAAGTGCTCAAGCGTATTTAGCAATACCGGTACTGAAATATTGTATGGCAGGTTTGCAACTAAAACATTTGGCTCTGCTGATAATTTTTTTAACAACATTGCATCCTGATTTAAGGTGATTAATTGTTTATCAGAAAAACCATGCTCAATCGATGTTAATGGCAGTTGTTTTGCTAATCGATCATCAATTTCAACTGCCAACACCTGTTTAGCTCTTTCAAGTAAGGCAAGAGTAAGTGAGCCAAGGCCCGGGCCAATTTCTAAAGCAATATCTTTATTTCCAACCTCAGCAAGCTTCACAATTTTTCGACAGGTATTTGCATCTACTACAAAGTTTTGTCCTAGTTTTTTTGTTGGCTTTAGGTCTAATTTATTGGCAAGCTCTCGAATCTCAGATGCGCCAAGCAAATTTGTCATTTAAAGCTACCAAAGATACGTTCAGCATTTTCTGAAATTGCAGCCGCTAAGTAATCTGCTGACTCTCCTCTGACATCTGCAATCGCCCGCAACGTATTTGGAATCTGGGCTGGGGTATTAAGCGCTCCACGATTTGGCATTGGTGCCAAGAACGGCGAATCTGTTTCAACTAGCAATAATTCAATAGGAACCAGTGCGACTGCTTCTCTAAGTTGTGGCGCATTTTTAAAGGTCACGGTGCCGGCAAAGGAGAGAATATATCTATTGGCTATGCACTCTTTTGCCATCTCAGCATCGCCAGAGTAACAGTGAAAAATTGTATTAGCTGGAGCACCTTCTGCAATCAGCAGATCTAAAACCGCTCGATGTGCATCGCGATCATGAATTACTAAAGCTTTATTATGATCTTTGGCTATCTTTATATGACGGCGAAATGAGTACTTTTGCTTTTCTTGTAGTTCTTCAGCTGTTCTAAAAAAATCTAAGCCCGTCTCACCAATTGCTCTGACCCTTGGATTAGAAGCTAGCTCTTCAATCACCTTCAAATCTTTTTCTAAATCCTCAACTACTGGCGCTTCATTTGGATGAAGTGCAACTGCCGCTAATACTCTGCCAACAAATGCCTCCGCACATTTAACCGACCAGATAGATTGTTCTGCTGAATAACCAACTTGAACTACACGATCAATTCCAACCGCTGCTGCCTCATCTAATGTCTGCTTGATTAATGGTGAATCTGGTTCGCTATTGTGAATTAATTCTAAATGAGCATGTGAGTCAACAGTTTTACTATTTAAAGGAGCTGGTATCGGCCCGGGCTTTCGATCAAGATCGCGGTTATGACGATCTGCCATAAATTACTTAGCCTCTTCTAATCTTGGAAATAGGACATCAGTTTTTGTAACAGTGCTGCCAGTTGGTAGTTGGCCCCAGTTTGCAACCTTACTTATTTGTTGCTTACCAATCTCACCTAAGGATGATTGGGCGCCAAGGCTGCGCCAAAGTTTTTCAGTTACCTCAGGCATTACCGGATGCAGCAATACAGCTAGTGCGCGAAGTGATTCTGCGGTGTTATACAAAATTTCATCAAGTTCGCCCTTTCTTGATGAATCTTTCGCAACAACCCATGGCTCTTTTTCAGTCACATAACCGTTTACCCGCTTGCAAAAATCCATGATGCTATTTATTCCACCTTGAAAATCAAGGGCGCAGATTGCATCATCGGCCGATTCAACAGTTGTTTTAAGCATTGTCGCTAAATCATTATCTGTTGCAGTGCCTGGAATCTTTCCATCGCAGTATTTTTCGATCATGGCAATTAAACGTGAGGCCAAATTTCCAAAATCATTCGCTAGCTCGCTGGTGTAGCGCGCGGCCATATCCTCCCAAGAGAATGAACCATCGCTGCCAAACGGAATCGCTTTAAGGAAGTAATATCTAAATGCATCTACGCCAAAATCTTTTGTAATATCGCTCGGCTTAATTCCAGTTAATTTACTCTTGGACATCTTTTCGCCACCTACTAAAAGCCAGCCATGAGCAAATACCTTTTTAGGAACTGGTACTCCAGCTGCCATTAACATCGCTGGCCAAATGATTGCGTGAAAGCGCAAAATATCTTTACCAACTAAGTGAACATCAGCCGGCCAAGTTTTGGCAAACTTTTTTCCACCCTCACTTGATGGATCATCGCCTAAACCAACTGCAGTTGCATAATTCAATAATGCATCAAACCAAACATAAATGACCTGCTTGGTATCCCAAGGAACTGGAATGCCCCAATCAAATGTTGACCGGGAGATAGAAAGATCCCTTACTTCTCCCTCTAAAAATGAAACCACTTCATTTCGAGCACTAGCTGGTTCACAAGCACTTGGGTTTGCTTTGTAGTAATCAAGTAATGGTTGACGAAAAGCTGACAATTTAAAGAACCAATTATCTTCACTAAGCATTTCAACTGGCTTTGAATGAATTTTACATTTTCCATCATCTAAATCACCTGGAAGTTTAAACTCTTCACACCCTATGCAATATGGACCTTCAAACTTACCAGCATAAATATGGCCAGCATCTTTTAGGCTTTGTAAGAATTTTTGAACTCGTTCAGTGTGACGGAGTTCAGTTGTTCTTATGAAATCATCGTTAGCAATATTTAAATCTTTCCAAATCGGCTTCCAGGCAGATTCAACTAATTTATCGCACCAATCTTGCGGTAATACATTATTACTTTGGGCTGTATTTAAAACTTTCTCACCATGCTCATCCGTACCAGTTAAATACCAAACAGATTCACCGCGTTGACGATGCCAGCGAGTTAATACATCACCTGCAACAGTTGTGTAGGCATGACCAATATGGGGGGCATCATTTACATAATAAATCGGTGTAGTTAAATAAAAGGATTTATCGGCCATGATCAGATCTTATCGCCACTTTTATAGGTGACCATGGCATCAAATACGACCCGCTTTGAAACGCCGCTTTCTTTAGCAACAAGTGAAATGGCTTCTTTTCTACTCTCACCTTCTGCTTCTTGAGCTAAAACTAACTTGATTAAATCCTCAGTAGCAAACTCTCGGCTACCGGGATCAAATCCTTCAACTACAACAGTTATCTCTCCTAAAATTTCTTTTGAGTTCGCCCACTTAATTAATTCTGAAATCCTTCCGCGAACGACCTCTTCATAATGTTTACTTATTTCACGACATACCGCGCCAGCACGATCTTGGCCGAAAGCATCGGCTGCATCAGTTAGTGATTCAATGATTCGATGTGGAGCTTCAAAGAAAATAATTGTTCTCTCTTCTTGAGCAAGATCTTTATACCATTTGCTTCGAGCACCTTTTGTTCTGGGTGGAAAACCTTCAAAGCAAAAACGATCAGTAGGTAATCCAGAAAGTAATAGTGCAGAGGTCACTGCGCTAGGCCCTGGTAAGACTTTAATTTGAATATTTTCTAAAAGTGCAGCCCGAATTAATCGATATCCGGGATCAGAAATTCCGGGGGCACCAGCATCAGTCACTACTAAAACATCTTTTTGAGATTTAAGAATTGTGGTTAACTCATCAAGCCGTTCACTTTCGTTTCCTTCAAAAAATGAAATAACTTTCGCATTGTGTTTTATGTTTAACTCTTGACATAGCCGAGCAAATTTTCTTGAATCTTCAGCAGCTACGTACTGCGCATTTTCGATTGCACTAATCAGATTCGCAGATGAATCACGGACATCCCCGATTGGAAGGCAGGCCAGAATTAACATCTGCTAATTCTGACAGGTTATTTCGCTCTCGGCTTTCCATCTGGACTTAGGCTTACCCTGTGACTAGAGCCCGCTTAAGAGAGATTGCGCCGATCTCATTGATAATTGCATGTGCACTGATTTTACGGCTTTGGCGACTAAACCTTCCAAAAGGTTATATTTTTGATGAGGTTTATTACGCGAAAAATGCGAACTCATTAATCCGTAACGGTGTTGAATTAAATCCTCAAGGGCAAGCAGAATTTATTGTGCACCCTCCTCTTGGCAAGTGGTTAATTGGAATCGGAATTAAGATATTTGGAAATGATGAATTTGGCTGGCGAATAGGTGCTGCAGTAATTGGGACATTATCAGTTGCTTTAATTTATTTCATAACTAGAGAGTTATTTAAATCATTATTTCTAAGTAATATTGCTGCGGCTTTAATGGCTGTTGATGGTCTTGCATTAGTAATGTCTAGAGTCGCGCTACTTGATATTTTCTTGATGTTTTTTATCTTGCTTGCGTTTTATTTTTTAATCAAAAATAACTTATGGCTGTGTGGGGTTTCGGTTGGATTAGCTGCTGCAACTAAATGGAGTGCAATTTTTCTTATTCCATTTTTAATTCTCTTAACGATTAATTACAGTCAAATAGAACCAATAAAATGGCTTAAGCGTGCCGCTCAATTTATTTTTCTACCATCACTAATTTATTTAATATCTTGGAGTGGGTGGATTTTTACAAGTGGTGGCTGGGATAGACAATCAGGCTCAAATGTTTTCACATCACTGTGGAAATACCACGTAGCAATTTTGGATTTTCATCGAAATTTGAGCGAGACACATTCATACGCAGCAAACCCCTGGAGTTGGTTAATACTGGGCCGACCAACCTCATTCTTTTATGAAACCCCTAACAGCTGTGGTGCAAGCAGTTGTTCGCAGGAAATTTTGGCCATAGGGACACCGATTCTTTGGTGGGCTGGAATTTTTGCCATTGCTCTTACATTTGGATTCTTTGTGGCACACCGAGATCGAATCTCAACTGTAATTTTGACTGGAATTGCTGGAACATACCTACCTTGGTTCTTAATTCAAGGACGAACCACTTTTTACTTTTATGCAATTAGTATTTTGCCTTTTTTGATATTAGCTTTAATTTACGCATTTGACTGGGCACTTCAATACGGTGATTACCGAAAACAAATCACTGTGTTTCTAATAGTGGTTGCTCTTAACTTTGTTTACTTTTTACCAATATTGCTGGGAATCGAAATCCCTTATAGCCAGTGGCTATCTCGAATGTGGCTTAAGAGTTGGATCTAACTATTCGTTGACTGCAATTCCATCCTCATCCAAATCAATGAGTGATGCTTGGTCAAAGAAATCATCATCGCGACCGGAAAGTGCTTTAATTCGCTCCTGTTCAGCGCTCCACTGGCCGGTAGTTGTTAAGTCAATAATTCTTTTACTTGGAATTGCCTTGGCCGAAGTTGTATAAACCGGTTTAGGTATTTGAGTAGGTTGCCAACCTTTACGGTCTTTAGGAACTATAACGACGCCAGTAATTTCTTCGCGCTCAGAAAAAGGTATCCAATGTTCATTAGCGCTTTTTTCTTTAACTCGCTCCGGAATAACTGTGGTGGGAATCTTGGTATTAGTAATTTTGGCAATAGCTTTTAATCTTCGACTCTTTAGTTGAGATGCTACTACTTGCTTTCTAACATTTACAAAATAAATTAATGTTGCAGTAAGTGGTACAAGTGTTGTTGTGAATGATAGAAAGCCTACTGCTGCCGAAATTAATGAAAGTGCATAGAGTGAAAAAAGTGAACCAAATATCAGCCTACGCTGAAAGAAAATCTTATTTTTATCTTCGGTCTTAGCTTCACTGTGAATTGATCCATTATTTTCAGCTACTACCTGCATTGCATTTTTATATCTTTGAATTGCTTTGCCGGAATTTTCTTCATGATTACTCAACCACTGCGGCAGGAAGTAGGCAGCCCACATTCCTATGATGATTAAGTAGATAAAACCGGAACCCATAAAGCACAACAATAAATGTTTGGACTCAGAATTGATGGGAATTAGGTAGGTATGTCCGGCTTATCTTTTATTTAATTTCTGGGTTTTCCTTTACGAAAGTTATGTGATCGCGCCAATCACCAGCAATATGCAGGTATTTATTTCTAGCACCCTCCAACATATAACCAGCTTTTATTGCAACCTTTTTTGATGCCTCATTTTCTGGTCGTAAATTTATTTCAATCCGGTGCAATCTAAGATTATCGAAACCAAATTTTGTGAGTAATTGAACTGCTCGAGTTGTGTATCCACGATTGGAATATCTTTGATCAATCCAATAGCCAATATGAGCACCCCGCATTGCTCCAAAAATTATTCCACCAAGCGTTATCTGCCCAATTAACATCTCCTTATTATTTTCTTTTAACCATATCCCAAGGGAGATTGATCTCAGTGCTCTCATTTCCTTATTAAGTTGCATAACCATTCCATAATAAGAAGGAAGAGGTGAATTTTGATCGATATTTGGTCTTGTTGCTTCCCAAGGTGAGAGCCAATCCCGGTTAACTGCTCTAACTGAATCCCATTCGGCTTTGTCTCTAAATCTAATTGCTTTCAAAGTTAGTTCGTGTTCGACTAACTTTTTCATGATTGAACCTGATTAATCATTACCAGGTTTACAGATTCACCAGCACCAACTTTTTCTATTTTTTCACCCAATGAGATTAGGCAGGTAGCATTTGAGAGAGTTGAAATTAAATCTTGATGGGCTAGTGCTTCGACTTGACCATCGTCATTAATCACAGCTCTTAAATAATTACTTTTGCCTGGAGCGGAACTAACAGCTTTACTTAACTTAGCTTTTTTGCTGGGTCGATAAATCTCAGATTTTGCAAGCATCTTTAAAATCATTGGTCTAATGAATAACTCTGCCGAAAGATAATTACCTATTGGATCACCCGGCAGTGTTACGACTGGAGTTTTATCTGGACCAATTAATCCATAGTTATGCTTTCCGCTTTCAGAAAGATTTGGTGTGACAGTTGTTATCTCGCCTAATTTAGAAATTACTGAGGTAATCAGATCAAAAGATTCATCTTTAGATTCACCGCTGATAACAATTAGATCTGCTCTTACTAGCTGATCTTCAATAATAGATTGAAGCTGTTCACCATTTTCAGCGATTATGTGGACGCGAAATGCATGCGCTCCAGCTTCTCTCACAAAAGTAGTTAAGAACCAGGAATTACTCTCATACTCATCGTCGTCGCTAGCTAATGTGCTGCCGGGTTCAACTAAATCATCACCAGCACTAATTATTACTACTCGAGGGTGTGGTCGACATGGCAGGCGATCTAAACCTAACGATGCTGCTAGTGCTATCTGTGTTGAGCCCACTCGTTGACCACTTTTAATTACAACCTTGTCATCTACTAAAAGATCACTGGCCAACGTGGCTCCATGCGCATCAAGTAGCGGCAGGTCCAAAGCCGATAGCGGCGTGCTTAAGCCAAGTAGACGCTCAAGTAGTTGTTCGACAGAGATCGCTTCTTCCATACCTAAACCCTACTTCGCCTCTGCCATAAATTAAGGTAAGGGGCATGGGTATTAAGGAAAATAAAGCACAACTGCGCAAGCAGTATCGCAAAGAGCGTCAGGATCGATTTATAAATGAAAGCTGGCTACATATTCTAAGTGCACGTGAAATAAAAGATGTTAAAAATATTGCCTCATATATTTCTTATGAATTCGAACCTGACACTAGTGATTTAAACAAAAAACTAATTGCAGCAGGCAAGAAATTGTTTTTACCCAGGCTGTTAAAAAATAACGACCTTGAATGGGTGCTATGGGATGGGTCACAAGATAAATTACGGAAAAATGGCAAAAGTTACGAACCGATCGGTAATGCCGAAGATATAGAGCTAGAAGTAATTATTGTGCCGGCATTACATGCCGATCGAACCGGCAGTCGATTAGGTCAAGGTGGTGGTTCTTATGATCGAGCACTTGCAAAATCTAAAGCCTGGAAAATTGCCTTACTCCACCGTGGTGAGTTAACCAGTGAATTATTACCGGTTGAAGAACACGACCAAAAGATTAATGCGGCAGCAACGCCTGAAATAATTGTTAGATTTTAATTGGTTAAAGTATCTAAATTTCGCGCCATTACTATTCGTTGAATTTGGTTTGTACCCTCATATATCTGAGTCAACTTAGCGTCACGCATCATGCGTTCAACAGGATAATCACTGACATATCCATATCCACCTAAAACCTGAACAGCATCAGTTGTTACCTTCATTGCTACATCTGTTGCAAAACATTTACTCGCAGCAGAGAAAAAGGTCAGATCACTTTCGCCTCGCTCACTTTTAATCGCCGCTGCATATGTTAACTGGCGAGCTGCCTCAATCTGCATGGCCATATCAGCCAACATGAATTGAATGGCTTGAAAATCAAAGATTGGTTTACCAAATTGCTGACGTTCATGTGCATATTTCTTTGCAATATCAAATGCGCCTTGCGCAATACCAAGTGCTTGCGCCGCAATTGTGATTCGTGTGTGATCTAGAGTTTTCATTGCAAGTGAGAAACCAGTTCCGATTTCGCCAAGCCTGCGATCATCATTAATTTTTACATTATCAAAATAAACCTCGCGGGTGGGTGAACCTCGAAATCCCATCTTTTTTTCATGAGCACCAAATGACACACCTGGATCAGATTTTTCTACAATAAATGCAGAAATTCCTTTTGCGCCTTTGCTTAGATCGGTAGAGGCAAGAACGGTGTAAAACTCTGAAACACCTGCATTTGAAATCCATTTCTTACTTCCAGAAATTACCCAACTATCGCCATCTTTAACCGCTTTAGTTTTCATTGCTGCCGCATCAGAGCCTGCATCAGATTCAGATAAGCAATAAGAAAAACCTTTACCGGCTGCTAATTGGGTTAAATACTTTTTCTTTTGCTCAGTATTACCTGCAATCATCAATGGCACCGAACCTAATTTATTTACTGCAGGTATTAAGGATGAAGCACCACAGACTCGAGCAACCTCTTCAATAATTATTACTGCTGCAAGTGCATCAGCGCCTTGCCCACCAAACTCAACTGGAACATGTGCCGCAGCAAGTCCAGCTGATTGCAATGCATCTGCTGCCTCTTGCGGATATCGGGAGTTCTCATCAACATCATGTGCAAATGGAGCAATTTTTTTAGCAGCAAGGGCAGAAACACTCTCACGAAGTGCTTGGTATTCATCACCAAATAGTGCGGGCATATCTGAACTCATCGACATGGATTAATTCTATTGGTTCGTGTCTCGTTGGTTTAATTTGCTAAGAAAGCGGTTGTACTGAGCAAGCTCATCATCTTCACCCATGGCTGCAGCCCGGTCGGCTGCCCGATCGATTCTGCCAGTCTCTTTTTTATCTTCCTTGAGCCACTGGATAAAGGTTGCTACTAACGCAAGCAAAATCGGAATCTCGCCCATTGCCCAACCAACTGCACCACCTAATTTTTGATCAACCAATAAATCAGTCGCCCACGGTCTTTCTAGTGATGCGAAATATCCACCATCAATCAAAGTCGTCGCAGACATCAGTGCAATTGAGAAAAACGCATGAATACTCATCGCTGCAAAAATAATTATGATTTTAACAAGATGGGGAACTTTACGAGGCAATGGATCTATGCCAATTATTACTTGGAAAAATAAAATACCGGTGAGTAAAAAATGAAACGACATAAAAAAATGGCCGCTATGACTTTGCATTAAATTCCTAAATAGCGGTGTGAAATAAAGTGCAAACAATGAACCATCAAAGATAGCAAGTGCTACTACTGGGTTTGTATAAAAATTTGAAATCTTTGAATGAAGTAGGGTGATAAATGCGCCACGAATTCCAAGTTCATCTTTATTCCGTCCACCTGGCAACGTTCGAAGCGCTAATGTAATTGGTGCACCTAAAACAATCCCAATTGGAGCAATCATGCCCAGCACCATATGTGCCAGCATGTGATTGGCAAATGCAAAGTGTGAATAAACGCCAAGCCCGCCGCTAGTTGCAAAATCAACTGCGCTCATTCCTAAAGCGAATGCAACCGTCCGGCCAACCGGCCATTTATCTCCTCGCCTACTAAGAATTAACACGCCCTTTATATACAAAGCAACAGAAAAAATAATTAGCGCTAACATCAAACCATCGGCATCATATGCGAATAAGACTCGAGAGAGTGTTGGCGCCTCTGGCATAGGAATGCCAGTAACTAATAGCGCCGGTGTTGAAATTATTTCTCTATCTGGTGGTGCAACAGTCGATAACCAACTTCCAACAAAAATAGTTAGAAACATTACGATTATCTCACCGGTAATTAGTTTAAATACAGAAGGATAATCAGACTTAATAATCCATCTACGATGTAGTGCGCCAAAGCCAATAAGGGTTATCGCTAAAAAAATCTTTAATAAGGTGATTGCACCGTACTTACTTTGCCAAGCTGAGATGGTATCTAATCTGGTCCAGGCAGTAGCTGCGCCAGTTATCACAACTGTGATTGCGCTCCAAAGTGCCATCTCGCTAAATCTTGGTAGTGCAATTAATTTTTGCTCTTTACCTAATTGCGTTAAGCCAAATAACCCACCAACCCAAAAACTGATGGCAATCACATGAACAACTAGTGCCCCGATTGCAAGGCCATGATTACCGGATGAACTACCGTGACTTTGAAAAACTGGCGCAACTATTGCGATCAGGGAAATTAGTAATAAAAAATAGGCAACTAGAATTCGCTTTATTGGAATGACGAGAATAATTATCAGACTAATAATTTGAATTAGATAACTTTTACCAATTGAGGTTTGAGTTAAATACGATCGAATTACAGTTAGATCAAAGGATGATAGAAAAGGTTGTTCAAGTAAATAAGAAATCTGAACCAATACATACAGGAATGTTGCAATCAACCAAACTAAAATAAAGTTTTTTGCTCTTTTTGCTAATTTCGAATTATGAACCCCACCCTTTACATCTTTATCAAGAAAACAAATTGAAAGCAAAAGTCCAATACTAAGTACGCCAGTTAACTGCATTAACCCTTTGCTGATAGGTGAGAGAATTTCAATCAACTATGCACCCAATTATTTAATTATTTTTTTACTGGTGCTTGGACGTTTCGTAACTTTACGTGTTTTGGTTGGTGTATTGAATGTTTGCTTTGCATATCTTGATAAAAAAATCAAAAGTACAAATGCGAAAACCATCAATGCAATTACAAAAATGTCTGTTACGTGATTTGCATTGGAAGTAGTTACTACTGCCGTTTCGGTAGGGCTTGGAGTGGGTAAAGCTATTTCATCGGGTGCGTTATATAAAAATGTGAATGATCCATTTATAGGTTCATCGTCAATTGCCATCAATGTGTAGTTGACTGTATATAGACCAGAATTTTTTAATTCCTTTAACCCAACCATTAAAACTGGACCCTGTACTTGCACTGATCCATCATCAACCCTAGTGCCATTAGGATCAGTAACTGTTAAATCATTTGCGCCCGCTAAAAGATTTGCATTTGCTTTCACAGTAACTGCAGTTGGTGAAACGCTCAACACTGAGCCGGCGGTTGGTGATGTATTGACAATCGATGTAGCAAAAGCAGGAACGGCAGAGATAAAGGTTAGAAAAACAACGGTTAATAAATGAATAAGACGCTTCATTGCCCACCTTCTCCCACTCGGTTAGCCCTAATCTTGCCACCTCCTTAAGATTATCTCCTATGCCAACCTATGAGTACCTGTGCAATGAGTGTGAAAACTCATTTGAAGCGGTTCAGTCGTTTACTGAGGCCGCGATTGAGCAATGCCCCAAGTGCAAAGGTGAGGTTCGAAAGGTTTATAACAATGTAGGAATTGTCTTTAAAGGAAGTGGATTTTATAAAACTGATTCAAGAGCAAAGCCAGCTGCAAGCGGTGAAAGTAAACCAGAGATAAAAACTGAAAAGAAGTCTGAAACAAAAAGCAAAGAGTAAAAGTTAACTGTGATGAGGGGGCTTGTCCCTGACCATCTCTTCATCGCGATTGGTATCAATTTCTAGGTCTACTTCATCTTTTGTAAGTTTTGGAAGCAGTAGGTGATCGACCTCACCAACCTTCGAATTCTTTACAGTTTTCACATTTTCTTTGTTTTTCATTAGGATATAAGTCTACCTTCAATAAATTTATTTTAAGCGAATAGGGCATCATGTTTGATAAATTAGGTTCAGTAATTGTTGCTAAAAGCAAACTAATTTTTGTTATTTATTTGATTGCTGTGGTTTTAGCCGGTGGCATCGGATCGGCCGTATTTGGGAAATTAGATAGCGGCGGTTATTCCGATCCAAACAGCGATTCAGCAAAGGCATTCACATACCTAACAGATGTTTTTAAAGTTAAAGATCCGGCAGTAGTGCTGGTGGTTGAAACCAAAGATGGAATCACTAATCCAAGCGCAATTGCATCCGCTACAAAGCTTGAGAATCAAATAAAAACTGAACCTGGTGTTGATTCAACTCTGTCTTACTGGTCGGCAGGAGGTGCACCCGCACTTAAAAGCACTGATGGAAAATCAGCTTATCTTTTTATTTATAGTGATGATGTTGTGTGGGATAACGTACAAAGTCTTGGTAAAGAAATTCAAGCAAAATATGATGGCAAGTTTGAAGATCTAACAGTGTATGCAAGTGGTACTGGAGTATTTGCACACGCAATAAATACTAAAATATCTGAAGATTTAAAACTATCTGAATCTATTTCTATTCCACTAACTTTCATTCTTTTAGTTTTTGTTTTTGGTGGATTAGTAGCAAGTGCAATGCCATTACTCGTGGGAGTTTCAGCAATCTTGGGCTCCTTTCTGGTCATCTATTTACTAACGCTAGTAACTGGCGTCAGTATCTTCGCTCTAAATCTAATTACTGGACTAGGGCTTGGATTAGGAATTGATTACGCACTTTTAATTGTGAATAGATTTAGAGAAGAGCTTCATGCCGGTCGTTCTGTTGATGAATCAATAAAGCGCACAGTAAACACTGCTGGAAAAACTGTCTTCTACTCAGGTCTAACTATTGTGATCACCTTGGCCGCCTTAGTTTTATTCCCCCAAATGTTTCTTAAATCTTTTGGATATGCCGGTGTGACGGTCGTAGTTATGGCAGTACTTGGGGCTCTAATTGCGCTACCTGCACTGATGGCTATTTTAGGAAAGAGAATAGATAAGTTAGTGGTTAGAAAAAGTTCAATAACACCAAAGGAAGATGGAAGATGGGCACAAACCGCTCGTTTTGTAATGAGAAGGCCTGTCGCGGTTGTGATGCTCTCACTAATAATTCTGACAGTATTTGCCGCACCAATTAAGGATATTGTGTTTTCGCAAGTTGATTCACGAGTTTTGCCTGCCAGCAACCCAGCTGCGTTTGCTTCAAAAATTATTTCGGATCGATTCCCCGGACAAGAGGGAAATCCAATTGAAATTATTGTTCCTAATGGAGCAACCATGGGAACTCAAATCAATCAATACACCACAGAGATTGCCAAAGTTCCTGGCATAGTTCGAATCGGTGATTCTCAAGTTTCTGGCAACGATGTCAGGGTGACTGCAATTCACTCAATGGGACCTAGGACCCCTGCCGCTGAAGTTTTAATTAAAGAAGTCAGAAAGATAAGGGCTCCTGAGGGTACTTTAATTGGCGGAGTTGCTGCTGATTATGCAGATACACAAATTGGAATCGCAAATACAATGCCTTGGGCTCTTCTCTGGATTGCAATTGGCGTTTTAGTTTTGCTCTTTGCCTTTACCGGTTCAATTATCTTGCCAATTAAGGCGATTATTTTAAATATTCTTTCACTAGGTGCCACTCTTGGAGTGATAACTTGGATATTTGTTGATGGGCATTTGAAGTGGCTTGTTGGTGATTTCACAGTAACAGGATCGGTGGATACCGGATCAATTATCTTGGTTGCAGTTGTTGCTTTCGGATTGTCTATGGATTACGAAGTATTCCTGCTATCTCGAATTAAAGAGGAGCATGACGCAGGTAGATCGAATGTTGAATCCGTGGCTACGGGACTACAGCGCTCAGCCAGAATTATTACCGCAGCAGCTGGATTACTAGCTATTGTCTTTGCCTCCTTTATGTTAAGTGGCGTGACATCAATAAAGATGCTTGGTTTTGGTGTGGCATTTGCAATCTTGCTTGATGCATCATTAGTCAGAGCATTACTAGTACCAGCATTAATGCGTTTGTTTGGTGAACGCAATTGGTGGGCACCAAAAGCAATGAAGCGTTTTACAATTAACCATTAAATAAATTACTTGCGTCCCCGGCGGGAGTTGAACCTGCGACCTACCGCTTAGGAGGCGGTTGCTCTATCCACTGAGCTACGGGGACAATATTTAATTTTTAAATTATTTAATCGATTAATTCTAATTTAATTCATTAATAATAGAAAACAATTGATTAAACATGCGTAAATTTGGTATTAAATTACCGTTCGGCTAGACTCGTATTAATTCGTTTGGAGTTGAAATCATGAAGGCCCTCGTTATAGGCGCCGGTGGAGTTGGTAGAGCGATAGCTAATATCGCATCACGTCGTTCATTTATTGAATCAATGGTGATTGCTGACCGCACCCTTGCAAGAGCTGAAGAGGCTGTCGCCCGCGTTAAAGACCCACGTTTTTCTGCTGCAATGGTTAATGCTGCTGAGCTTGAGGATATTCGAGATTTGATTCGAAAAGCAGACCCAGATGTAGTAATCAACGCAGTTGATCCACGATTTGTTATGCCAATATTTTTAGCATGTGAGATTGAAAATACCAATTACATTGATATGGCGATGTCTCTTTCTCGTAAGCACCCTCACTATCCATATACCGAAACCGGTGTGAAGTTAGGCGATGAGCAATTCGCTCGTGACTTTAACTGGGATGAAAGAAAGATCTATGCCTTAATCGGTATGGGTGTAGAGCCAGGCATGAGTGATATTTTTGCAAAGTACGCCAGTGAACATTTATTTAGCCGGATTGATTCCTGCACAATTTTGGATGGTTCTAACCTAAGAGTTGAAGGCTATGACTTTGCGCCATCATTTTCTATCTGGACCACAATTGAAGAGTGCTTGAATCCACCATTGGTTTGGGAAGATGGTCGCGGTTGGTACACAACAACACCATTCTCAGAGCTTGAGATATTTGATTTCCCAGAGGGCATTGGACCAGTTGAGTGTGTGAACGTAGAGCACGAAGAGGTAGTCCTAATTCCACAAAAAATTGATGCAAAAAAAGTTAACTTCAAATACGGCTTAGGTGCTGAGTTCATTACCATCTTAAAAACAATCAACATGCTTGGTATGGATAGAAAAGAAACAGTGGATGTGCAAGGCGTAAGTGTTTCTCCTCGCGATCTGCTTACAGCTTCGTTGCCAGATCCTGGAACTTTAGGTGAGCGTATGCATGGTAAAACCTGTGCTGGCGCATTAATAAAAGGTTTAGATAAACAAGGAAACCCAAAGGCTTGTTATATTTATAATGTAATTGATAACGCATGGTCGATGAAGGAGTACGGTGACCAAGCAGTTGTTTGGCAGACTGCAATTAATCCAGTGATTGCAATGGAGTTAATTCAAAAAGGTATTTGGAAGCCTCTTGGCGTTAATGGTCCAGAGTGGTTTGAATCCAAGCCATTCTTGGATCTATTAGAAGAGTATGGAACTTCATGGAATATCCGTGATGAAGATACATCGGGGATAATCAAGTAATGGCCACCGCTCTAGTTACTGGAGCAACTTCTGGTATCGGTGCTACTTATGCAAAATTACTTGCAAAAGAGAAATATGATCTAGTACTAGTCGCAAGAGACATATCTAGGCTAAACACATACGCTAAAGAGTTAAATAAAACTTACAAAATTAAGGTTGAAACGCTGAAAGCTGATTTAACCATTCCAGCGCAATTATCTAAAGTAGAAAAACGCCTATCAAGCAAAATCAAACCAATTGAAGTCTTGATAAACAATGCTGGATTTGGAATTAAACAAAGCTTTGCCGATAGCGATATCAAAAAGGAGCAAGAGCTGCTTGATGTTTTAGTTACTGCGCCAATGCGGCTAACTCACGCTGTGTTACCGCAAATGCTCAAGCGGGACAGCGGTGTAATCGTAAATGTAAGCAGTGTCGCGAGCTGGATAGCTGGTGGTACATATAGCGCAGCAAAATCTTACTTAACTGTTTTTTCAGAGTATTTAAATACTGAATTGAAACATACAAATGTCAGGGTAAGCGCCCTATGCCCAGGGTTCACGAGAACAGAGTTTCATCAAAGAGGAAAAATGCGCATGACTGGTTTACCTGAATTTATGTGGTTAAGTAGCGATCAGGTTGTTGCAAAATCTTGGAAAGATGCAAAAGCAGGTAAAGCAATTTGTGTGCCTGGTTGGCAGTATTTAATTTTAAGCATCATTGCACGAGTTGCACCACGTCCAATTGTCCGTAAAGCTGGAATCAATGTAAGGCGTAAGCAACGTTAACTAATAGTTAACTTCTTCGCTGTTGCGGTGAACTTGATTGGTTTCAAAGCAGAAGCTGCCGGTCCAACTTTTAAATTTCCATTAAGTGCAAACTCTGAGCCATGACCGCGTGGGGGTGGGCAAACCCAACCACCGTTACTTTGCTTAACAATTACGCCGGCATGAGGACAAGACAGGTTAATTACTGAGAAACCATTAGCAGACTTAGAAGTTCGAACCACTGCTACTTTTCCATATTTTTTTATATCTAATTCAACTACTGCCCCAACGGATGAGAGGGAAGTATTTGTAACCAAATCTATTTCAGTCTTTCCATTTGATAAAGTTTTTACACCGGTTGCTGCCACTGCTGGCACCGTAGCCATTGCAGCTAATGCTGCACTACCACAAATAAAGTTGCGCCTTGAGAGTGTAGACATATTTACCTTTCATCAATCGCTTTTCAATTTTCTGTGGTTATTTTATTATTAACCATGCCGAGTGAGAAAAGATACACCATCCTAAAGTGGATTACAGCAGGAATTCTCATTATTCACCTGATTACTCGCTTAACTTTTCCTGTGCCAAACATTTTAATTGACTTAATCGGGTTCAACATTGTGGGCTTTCTCGCTGCCGTTATTGCATTTAATGCTCCAGTTATCACTGACCGAATATCTGCGATAACCATTGCACTCGCTTGTTTAATATGGAGTGTGGGTTCATTCTTCTCCACTTGGAACTCTTTTTTTGAATTGAAAATACCAGAAAGCATCTCTGATATCTGTTACTCGCTTTTTTATCCTCTAATTTTTTTAGGAGTAGTGAGAAGCTTCACTCACAAAAGGTCAATATCTGCTCTTGAATTATTAGATTCAATAATTATTGCCGTTGGCTTTACCAGTGTTTTAGCAGCATTTTTATTAAAACCAGCCATGATCAGTTTTGAGGGATCAGCATTCTCAGTCTTCATTTCCATACTTTATCCAGTAGGCGACATAGTAATACTGGCATTAGTCCTTGTTTATGTTTTACTGACTCCAATCTCTATTCGCTCTTTACTATTATCTGGCGGTTTATTATCTTTTGCACTATCAGATCTATTTTTTATTTGGTCTTCGCTCAACTCAACATATAAATTTGGCTCAATCACAGATGATGGCTGGATATTAGGTTTGCTACTACTTTCAGTGTCACTTTCGTATTTATCTCCCGAGAGTAAATTCTCAGACAAGATCTCTTCATACAGTGCAACGATTGCTCTCATATCAAGTACTTGTTTACTGGGAGTTGCAGCGTTAAAGCCTGGGTACTTTCCAAGTTTTATTTTGCTGCCAGGATTTATAACTATTGCACTTGCCTTTATTCGAATGAGTTTTGCCCTAAGTGAAGCCAACACGGCCGGAACTGAACGACTACTTGCTCGAACAGATGAACTGACAGGGTTATCAAATCGACGCAATTTTTTAATGCAACTTAATCAATTAGAGAATGGATACATATTTTTACTTGATCTAGATGGTTTTAAGAAGATTAATGACACTCTAGGTCATGAAGCAGGAGATCAACTGCTCAGGCAGGTAGCAAACAGATTTACTCGGGTGCTTCCAACCGGAGCCCAGATTGCTCGCCTTGGTGGGGATGAGTTTGGCGTCGTTGCCCAAATAGAACTCAAAGAAGCTAATGAGTTAGCGCAATCAATTCGAGCTACCTTAAGTTACCCAATCTCAGTTGGTAGCGAGCAGGTAAAAGTTGACGTCAGTATTGGCATTGCGCCTATTGATCTAACTGGGGATGCCAGTGAATCTTTAAGGCGAGCAGATTTGGCGATGTATGAGGCGAAGCGTAGTAAATCTGGTGTACTACTTTGGGAATCGGGTCGCAAAATATAGGTTAATCTTACGTTGCTAAATTCGTTAGCAGTCATCAAAGGGGGTCCTAATTGGCAGAACGCTTTTCAAATCGAGTTCTGGTTTTGGGTGCAGGTTCAGTATCACAATGTGTACTTCCACTTTTAATTGAGCATCTTGTAGATGCTAAGCAGATCACGATTGCGGATATGCGTGATAACCGAAGTCGGGTTGCGGATGCAATTACCGCCGGTGCCACATACGTTCAGGATCAATTGACCCGTGAAAACATGGATCAGTTTTTATCAAAGTATTTATCAGCAGGAGATTTTCTTTTAGATTTAGCATGGAATATCGATGCAAATGAGATTATTGAGTGGGCACATAATCATGGGGTTATTTATTTAAACACCTCTATTGAAGAGTGGGATCCATACGCGGCAGGGGCAAGTAGAAATCCAACTGAGCGCACACTTTATTGGCGCCATATGAAATTACGGAAGTTAACTGATACTTGGGGTGGCAAGGGACCTACTGCGATTGTTGAGCATGGTGCAAATCCTGGATTAGTTTCTCACCTTACAAAGAAAGCATTATTTGATATTGCGACAAGGGCAATTAAAGATGGAAAGGCCAATGCCGGCGTTGCTGAAGCATTAGCTGCTGAGAATTTTCCAGTATTAGCGCAAAAACTTGGCGTGAAAGTAATTCATATTGCAGAGCGTGATACTCAAGTCTCTGATAAGCCAAAGTTATTAAATGAGTTTGTGAATACCTGGTCGGTTGAAGGATTTTATGAAGAAGGTATTGCACCAGCTGAGCTTGGCTGGGGAACACATGAAAAAACCTTGCCGGTTAATGCTTATGAACATCCAACTGGACCTAAGAATCAAATCTGCATTGCCCAACCTGGTGCAACAACCTGGGTTCGCTCTTGGGTACCAAAAATGGAAACAACTGGCATGGTCATTCGCCATGGTGAGGCTTTCACAATTAGTGATCACCTAACTGTTTGGGATGGTGATAAAGCTGTTTACCGTCCAACAGTTCACTATGCATACTGTCCAACCGATGCGGCAATTGCATCGATGCGCGAGCTTGAGATGCGTCAGTGGAACTTAACTGAAAATCAAAGAATTATGAATGAAGAGATTATTGATGGTGATGATCGCCTTGGGGTATTGCTAATGGGGCATGCCTATAAATCTTGGTGGACTGGATCATTACTAAATATCCATGACTCAAGAAAATTAATTCCAAAACAATCTGCAACCACAGTTCAGGTTGCTAGTGCGGTTTATGCCGCAGTTGCTTGGGCAATGGCAAATCCAAATGCAGGATATCGAGTTCCAGATGATCTGCCATGGCGAGAAGTTTTAGCGTTTGCCGAAAAATACTGGGGAGGTTTCCACTCAGAGGCAGCAGATTGGGATCCACTAATGCACCGCAATGATTTATTTAAAGGATGGAACAATCGTAAGTATGACGAGAGTGATCCTTGGCAGTTCTCTAACTTCCTTGCTTAAATAACTACTTAGTCGGTGGAAGTGGCTTGCTCGCTTTAATTTCATCTAGGCGGGCAAGTGACTCCAAACGTTCAGCTGCATGATTAACAATTTGTTTTGGGTAATCTTTTGAATACCCATCTAGTACATCCCAAGGTTCATGAACTTCAATTCCATTTAAATGAGCTAGCTCCGGCACATATTTGCGAACATAATTTCCATCCTCATCAAATCTTTTACCTTGTTCAATCGGATTAAATACTCGGTAATAAGGTGAGGCGTCAGTGCCACATCCTGCGGTCCACTGCCAACCATGTGCATTAGAGGCAACGTCGTAATCAATTAAGTGTTCCCGGAAAAAACGCTCACCTAATTGCCATTCAAGGTGGAGATCTTTAACTAAAAATGATGCCACTACCATTCTGGTGCGGTTATGCATCCAGCCTTCTTGCAATAGTTGTCGCATTGCCGCATCTACAAATGGGTATCCAGTTTTACCTTCACACCAAGCTTTGAATTTTTCACCTGGCTCGTCGTATCTCATCTTGGCAAACTGTGGTGCGTAGTATTCAGTTTCAGTATGCGGGTTGTTAAATAAAATATCGGCATAAAACTCCCGCCAAGCAATCTCTTTGCGGAATACATCATGGGCCTTACTTTCTCCAAGAGGAGCAAGCAAGGTGCGTGGATGAATTTCTCCTAGTGTTAAATGTGCACTCATCTTGCTAGTGCCATCAATACCTGCGAAATTTCTTGCCTCATCATAACTATCTAATCCATTTTTTTGAAAATACTTAAATCGCTCAAGTGCTGCTGATTCGCCAGCGCTTGTAATTGTTACACCCTCGGGATATTTCCAATCTGGAAATTCTCTAGCCTCACCACTTGGTTTAACAGCTGGAATCTCTTTTGGTTTATCAGCCGGTTTGCGCCAACCATGAGCACACCATCCTTTATAAAATGGTGTGTAGACCCGATAAGGAGTGCCATCACTTGGTTTAAGCACTCGACCTGGTGCAACTGCATAAGGTGAGCCAGTTCTAATTAATTTAATGCCACTGTCTTCAATGTTTTTATCTCTCGCAGATCCATATGGTTCATACTCAGCAGAGATATGCACACTCTCTGCATTATATTTTTTTTGTAAATCTTTCAGTACTGTTAATGGATCACCAGCAATTACCTGCAGGCAATTACCGAGAGATTCATCTAAAGCTCTCAATGATTGGCCAAGGTATGCCAATCTTTTGCTGCCAAGAGTTTTAATTAACTTAGGATCTAAAACGAATACTGGAACAATTTCGGAACTTTCACTGATTGCCGCCAAGAGCGCAGGGTGATCTGAAATTCGCAGATCTCTACGAAACCAGATTATCGATCTCTTGCTCATTGGCATATCGTGCCAGTTAAAGCAGAATTGTTTGAATTAAGAGTGAAGCGACTCCACAGTTTCATCCCAGCCCTTAACATCCTTTGGTTTTCTAGGGCCTGGACCAACATAACGAGCAGATGGGCGAATAATTCGGCCAGTGCGTTTTTGTTCCAAAATATGAGCTGACCAGCCAGCAGTTCTAGCTGCGGTAAACATTGAGGTAAATAGATTTGCTGGAACTTCGGCAAAATCTAAAACAATTGCGGCCCAGAACTCCACATTTGTTTCTAATACCCGATCTGGTTGACGCTCTTTTAATTCAGCAAGTGCTGCTTGTTCTAGAGCGAGCGCAACCTCATAACGCGGTGCGTTTAATTCCTTTGCAGTCCGGCGCAGTGTACGAGCACGTGGATCTTCAGCACGGTATACCCGGTGACCAAATCCCATTAACCGCTCACCCTTATCTAAAACAGATTTCACATAACTCTTTGCATCACCAGTTTTTTCTACCGCTTCAATCATGCTAAGTACTCGTGCAGGTGCACCACCATGTAATGGACCACTCATCGCACCAATTGCACCTGAGATAGAGGCCGCAACATCGGCGCCAGTTGAAGCAATAACTCTTCCGGTGAATGTTGAAGCATTCATGCCGTGCTCGGCCGCAGAAACAAAGTAAGCATCAATTGCGCGAACATGAACTGGATCCGGTTCACCTCGCCAGCGAATCATCATTCGCTCTACAACCGTATGCGCCTTATCAATCTCTGATTGTGGAATTGGACTTGTGATTGTGCCGCGGGCAGATTGAGCAACGTAGGAGAGCACCATTACTGAAACCCGAGCTAAATTACTTCTTGCCTCTTCATCTGAAATATCAAGTAATGGTTTTAATCCCCAAGCAGGCGTAAGCATCGCAATTGCAGATTGCACATCTACTCGCACATCACCAGTATGAACTGGAATTAAAAATGGTTCAGCAGGTGGCAGACCTGGATTGAATTCATCATCTACAAGTAAGCCCCAAACATTTCCAAAGGTAACTCGGCCAACTAGATCTTCAATATCAACGCCACGATATCTAAGTGCACTGCCCTCTTTATCGGGCTCGGCAATCTTTGATTCAAAAGCGATTACACCCTCTAGCCCTGGTTTGAAATCATCCGCCACTTTTGCACTCCTTTAATTGAAAATCTAATGATCCTATTCTGCTACCTAGGCGCTAATGCTACAAACTCGATCAAAAATGAGGTTGGATACAACCATGACCTCCCGCGAAGATATTGCCGCAATGCGTCGCCAGTATGGTGAGGTTGGATTAATAGAGGGTGAACTTCCAGCAAATCCGCTGGAGCTGTTTAATGCCTGGCTAAAGGATGCTGCCAGTAATGAGATTGTAGTTGAGGCCAATGCGATGGTTTTATCAACTGTTAATGCAGATGGACCAAAGAGTAGAACGGTTTTGCTAAAAGATTTAACACCGGCTGGCTTTACATTCTTTTCAAATTACGATTCAAATAAGGGTAAGCAAATTGAAGAAAATAATAATGTCTCACTGGTATTTCCTTGGTATCCACTTGAGCGCCAAGTAATTGTGATTGGTAGTGCAAGTAAGGTAAGTAGAGATGAGAGTGAAAAGTATTTTGCAACTCGGCCACGTGGTTCACAAATTGGTGCGTGGGCAAGTGCACAATCAACAGAGTTAGCATCACGTGGTGAGCTAGAGAAAAAATTTGCCGAGTTTGAAGCTAAGTGGCCAGAGGGTACTCAGATTCCAATCCCACCACATTGGGGCGGCTATGTAATCTCTCCCACATCAATTGAGTTTTGGCAGGGCAGATACTCACGCCTGCATGATCGAATCCAATATCTGAAAGATAAAAATAATAATTGGCAACTTAAACGACTTAACCCCTAATATCTACCAATGAGTGAAATTAAGATCCCAGATAATTTAAAACCATCAGATGGCAGATTTGGCTGCGGCCCATCAAAAATTTTGCCAAACTCAATTGCCAACTTAGCTAGTAATTATGGAAAAGTTTTAGGAACTAGCCACCGGCAAAAACCGGTTAAAGAGGTGGTTGGTGCGGTAAGAAGCGGACTTAAATCTTTATTCTCGCTACCTGATGGTTACGAAGTAATTATTGGCAATGGTGGATCGACTGCATTTTGGGATATTGCCACCTTTGGTTTAATTGAGAAGAAATCACAGCACTTAGTATTTGGTGAGTTCTCATCCAAGTTTGCAACCGCCGCTAAAGAGGCGCCGATGATTTTAGATCCTTCCGTAATTAAAACTGAGCCAGGCGCTCACCCACTTCCTAAAATTGAAGCAGATATTGATACCTACGCATTAACTCATAATGAAACAAGTACAGGTGTGATGATGCCAATTATTCGCCCTACTGGTTCTGGAGATGCTTTGGTGTTAGTAGATGCCACAAGTGCAGCAGGAGGTTTATCTCTTGATATCTCCCAATCTGATTGTTATTACTTTGCGCCCCAAAAAAGCTTTGCATCCGATGGTGGGCTTTGGATTGCAATTATGAGTCCAGCAGCAATTGCAAGGGTTGAAAAAATTAAGGCAAGTGGCAGATGGGTGCCAGCATTTTTTGACTTAAGTATTGCAATTGAAAATTCTCGACTTGATCAAACCTATAACACGCCAGCACTTGCCACCATAATTTTGTTAGCCGAACAGGTTAAGTGGATGAATGACAATGGTGGTTTAAAGTTTGCAGCCGGACGTAGTGAAGATTCCTCAAATCGTCTTTATAGTTGGGCGGAAAAAACTAGCTACACCACACCATTTGTTACCGATCCAGCAATGAGATCAAAAGTAGTTGGCACAATTAACTTTGATGAATCAATTGACGCACTTGAGATCGCAAAAGTGCTTAGAGCCAATGGAATTGTTGATACTGATCCATATCGTAAATTGGGTAAGAACCAACTTAGAATTGGAATGTTCCCAGCTGTTGAACCATCAGATATTGATGCCTTAACTAAATCAATTGAGTATGTAGTGGAGCGGTTAGCCAAATGATGAGTGCAAAGATGCGCCGGCGGGTAACGATTGCAATTTTATTCAGCATGGTAGTAATGGTGTTAATTAGCGGTTTATAGGGTTAGGATCAAAGCATGAAGGAATCAATATTTGTGATCGCAATGGGAATTGTGCTTTGGATTATTGCTTTTGTATTTGCAATTGTCATGAATGCAGATAGCAAAGTGCTTTGGATTTGTGTGGCAGGTGCTGCCTTTGGTGCAGTAGGACTTAGATACACCATAAAACGTGGACGTAAAGGTTTGCTTTAATTTCCGTCGATTTGAGATGCAATACCGCGCAAAACCTTAGCTAATCGCTCAGCATCACCAGATGAAGATGTTCGGCCACTGCGAAGTCCATTGCCGTAGCGATCTAATATTTTGATCGTATCTTCAATCATCGCAGCTAAATCATCATTCTTGCCCCGTGAATTACCAGCAATACTTGGTGGTGCTTCTACGATTGAAACAGAGAGAGCTTGTGGTCCACGACGACCATCGGCAATTGAAAACTCTAGTTTTGTTCCTGGTTTAACAGTTGTGACACCAGCAGGAAGTGCATCTGCTGAAAGGTAAACATCTTCACCCTCATCATTGGAAATAAAACCAAAACCTTTTTCTAAGCTAAACCATTTAACGCGACCACTAGGCATTGGGATCTCCCTTCAAATTTAAGTATTCGTTTAGGCCATCTTCAGATGGGCAGGTGCTTAGTTTAACCCAACATTGGCAGTGCTGGTACGGGGTTTATTCAGCCTTAATTAGCGCCTCTGAGTGCGCACCACAGCCATGATCAAAGGAAACTACCCGAGCATCCTCAGGTGAGATCGCATTTGAACAAACACCAAAAGCAGTTCGTAGTGAGCCAGCGATTGGGATAAAAAATCCACAAGATACACATGGCTTCGGTGCAGCTTTTGCAATTGGTGTACGAGGACCACGATCACCTTCATACCATCGCTTGCTTGCCGCATCTCTGCCGACAATTGATAAAACTCTTGCTCTACCTAAACCAAATTCAAATAGTTGAGCGATATCTAACTCCTCCTCGCCAGGAAGTGCGGCATATGCTGGAGTTAATCGCTCATCATCTGGCGCAGTTGGCACAACATCGCCAACACCAAGATCTCCTGGTTGAATTCTTTGTGAGTAAGGAACCCAGTTTGGTGCAAGCAGTGCTTGGGTACCAGGTAATAAAACTACATCGCAAATTGTTGGCTTACTTGCATCATCAATCTTTGCAACTGTTACACCCCACCGCCAACCATGGTAGCCAGGAAGTTTTGCTTCAAAAAGGTAAGTCGCAACTCGATCTTCATCTGAATCAATTGAATAAAACTCGCCAACGTATTCACTTTTACCAGCATCTTCAATTGCAGCTTTCTTGGCTAGATCAAGCGCGCCAAAAATATCTGACTTGTTTACTTCAATATCAATTACTGCTGGATAAGTTTTTGCTGGTGCAACATAAGGCTTTCTAATTATTGCCGGGCGTACTGGCTCTTCAATTTTCGGTTTGGAAATAGCTTCTAGAATCGCGTCATCAACTGGCGCCTCCGGCTCTGCAACCAGTGAGCTCTCAGATTTACGGAGCTTCTTAAATAATGATTTCTTTTTTGCCATGTGCAGATTGTAATCTGCTTATGATTAAAATGAAAAAGCCCCCGGTTTTATGCGGGAGCTTTTTCTAAATATGGATCGGTTTAGAAATCCATTCCTCCGCCATCGCCACCAGGCATTGGCGCAGCACTCTTTGGTTCAGGTTTATCGGCAATTACTGCTTCGGTTGTTAAGAACAGTGCTGCAATTGATGCCGCATTTTGCAATGCAGATCTGGTTACCTTAGCTGGATCAATAATTCCGCTCTTGATCATGTCAACATATTCACCAGTTGCAGCATCTAAACCAAAACCTGTTTCAAGGCTACGAACTTTTTCAACTACAACTCCGCCTTCAAGACCGGCGTTAATTGCAATCTGCTTAAGTGGTGACTCAACTGCGTATTCAACAATCTTTCCGCCAGTTGCTTCATCGCCGGTTAATTTCAATTTACCAAATGCAATTTTGGATGCCTGCAGAAGGGCAACGCCGCCGCCGGCAACAATTCCCTCTTCAACTGCAGCCTTTGCATTTCGCACTGCATCTTCAATTCTGTGCTTGCGCTCTTTTAGCTCAACCTCGGTAGCAGCTCCTGCTTTAATAACTGCAACACCACCAGCAAGTTTTGCAAGGCGCTCTTGAAGTTTTTCGCGATCATAATCAGAGTCACTCTTTTCAATCTCAGCACGGATTTGATTAACCCGTCCCTTAATTTGTTCAGCATCTCCGGATCCTTCAACAATTGTGGTCTCTTCTTTGCTGACTACAACCTTGCGAGCCTTACCAAGTAATTCCAAAGTAGTTTGGTCAAGCTTTAACCCAACCTCTTCGGAGATCACAGTTGCACCAGTCAAGATTGCAATGTCTTGCAACATTGCTTTACGGCGATCACCAAAGCCAGGTGCTTTAACTGCAACTGATTTGAATGTGCCGCGAATCTTATTTACTACCAAAGTTGAAAGGGCTTCACCCTCAACATCTTCAGCAATAATTACCAGTGGCTTACCAGTTTGCATTACCTTCTCTAGAACTGGCACAAGATCTTTAATATTTGTGATCTTAGAGTTGGCAATCAATATATATGCATCTTCCATAACTGTTTCCATGCGCTCGGTATCAGTTACAAAGTAAGCGGAGATATAACCCTTATCAAAACGCATACCTTCTGTTAGTTCTAACTCAAGACCAAAGGTATTGCTCTCTTCAACAGTAATTACGCCCTCTTTACCGACCTTATCCATTGCCTCTGCAATCATGGAACCGATTGTGGTGTCAGCAGCTGAAATAGATGCAGTAGCAGAGATTTGCTCCTTTGTTTCTACTGGCTTTGCCATCTTTAGTAACTCATCTGAAATTGCAATAACTGCCTTTTCAATACCACGCTTTAATGACATTGGATTTGATCCTGCTGCAACGTTACGTAATCCTTCGCGGACCATTGCTTGTGCAAGTACGGTCGCAGTTGTGGTGCCATCACCGGCAACATCATCAGTCTTCTTGGCAACCTCTTTTACTAAATCTGCACCGATTTTTTCCCACGGATCATCTAGTTCAATCTCTTTTGCAATTGAAACACCATCATTAGTAATTGTTGGTGCGCCCCATTTTTTCTCAAGCACAACGTTGCGTCCGCGGGGCCCAAGGGTTACCTTGACCGCATCAGCTAATACATTCATGCCGCGCTCTAAACCGCGACGAGCCTCCTCATTGAAGGCAATCATCTTTGCCATATTTTTTCTCTCCCTCTATTTTGTTGCCAAAGTTAAATCAGGTGTTTTTATCACTCACACCCGTAGAGTGCTAAAGCCAAATCTAGAGGATTTATTCCAGATGCGCCAAATGAGCGCTGCTGCTGGGTACTTACGAGGGTTTAGAGGGTAAAGCCGAGTTTGCTGCTGCTGCGGGCTTGGGTTCTGCTATCTCGAAGTCTGCGCAGGCGCTTAACCAAGATTGGCTCAGCGATTACGGCAGCCTCCCGATCAATTAGGTTATTTAGCAGTTGGTAATAAGCAGGCGGAGTTAGATTAAACAACTCTTTAATTGAACTCTCCTTGACTCCGGCATGACGCCACCAAGCGCGTTCAAACTCAAGCATCTTTACCTCAAACTCAGTTAACCCAGCACTAGCTGGATCATTAAGAGGCATAGAAAACTCAGACATGGCTGTATCTTAAAAGATTCCACCGACAAAAGTGGGTTTTGGCCTTATAGCGTGGCGAGAATTGCGGAAATATCTGACTCTTTTGTCCAAGGGTTAACAATTGCAAAACGTAAGATTGGTTTTCCTTTATGGGCTGATGGGGTAACAAAGCCAATTTGATCAGCTAATAATTGATCACTCCATTTTTCATAATCGGCGCTACTCCATCCAACTCTTTCAAAGGCCACAATTGAAAGTGTTGGCTCCATTAACAACTTTAGATTTGGATGCTCACTTACTTGCCTAGCAGCATCTTTAGCAACACTCATAGTTTGCTCCATTGCCTTTGCATACTCATCTGTGCCATGAGCAGCTAATGAAAACCAGAAAGGTAATCCTCTTGCTCTCCTAGTTAAGTGAATTGCGTAATCAGATGGATTCCACTCATCATCCTCATCTAAGGTTTCAAGGTATGAGGCTTTTTGTAAGTGAGCACGTTTAGCAAGTTTTGGATTGCGATAAATAAGTGCGCAGGCATCATATGGAGCGAATAACCACTTATGTGGATCAACAATAAATGAATCAGCCAGTTCAATCCCATCAAATAATGGACGAACAGATGGCGCACATAAGGCAGCTAATCCATAAGCCCCATCGACATGAAACCAAATACCTCGCTCTTTAGCAGCTGATGCCACAGTTTTTAAATTATCAATAATGCCAAGATTTGTAGTTCCAGCAGTTGCTACTAATGCAAATACTTGATGGCCAGGATTCTCACTGTGGTACTTATCAATTGCCACACCACATGCATCTCCTTGCAGGGATCCATCCTTATCTGGCTTTATTAATAGCAACTCAACATCCATGATCTGCGCAGTAGATTTAATTGAGGAATGAGACTCTGCACTTGCCGCTAACACCCACCGGGTTACATCTTTATGTTTTGCTTTTAAAGAGTTTCGAGCAGTAACTAAGGCAGATAGATTTCCAATAGTTCCGCCTTGCACAAATACACCACCAGAGGTGCTTGGCATGCCTGCAATATCAATCAACCACTTAAGTGCTTGATTCTCCGCAAATACCGCACCAGCTCCTTCCAGCCAGGAGCCGCCGTAAAGCGCGCTTGCACCAACTACTAAATCAAACAGGTTTGCATACTCACTAGGAGCAGATGGAATAAATGCCAAATACCTTGGATGATCTGTTGAAATACAAGCTTTTGCTAATACATCCTTAAATAATTTTAGTGCTTCATGTCCGCCTAAACCTTTTGCAGTAATTGTGTTACCAGCTAATTCAAATAACTCCTCCGGTGTTTTTGGACCATCTAATGGTGGATCTGTCCGTAAGCGAATTAACGAGTATTCAAGTACCTCTTTGGCTAACTCTTCTACCTCAGGCGTGAACTCATGCATTACGAGCTGCGTAATCTTTCCGATTAGCACTTCTGATCAAATTTCTAATCATGGTGGGAAAAACAAATGTATGAAGTGGTAACACCGCAAACCAGTAAAGCTGCCCACCCAAACCACGAGGGTTGAATGTGGCCTCTTGTGTTACTTCACTTTGACCATTTGGTAATTTTCGAATCTTAAATTCAAGCCAAGCTTTGCCAGGTAAAATCATCTCGGCGTAAAGTTTTAAAGATTTATTTGTTTCTAAAGATTCCACGCGCCAAAAATCTAAGCTATCGCCAACTCTAAGGTGAACTGGATCTCTTCTGCCGCGACGCAAACCAACGCCGCCAATCATGCGATCCATTAAACCGCGCAGGTACCAGAGAAAATCAGATCCATACCAACCGGTATCGCCACCAATTTCTTCAATTGCTTCCCATAAACTTTTTATTGAAGCGTCAGTAACTCTTACCTTGCTATCTTTATATAACGCCTCTCCGGCCCACTCCGGATCACTCTGGGCTTTCTGCCACGGCGCAGTCGGTAGTGTTGCATCAGACCAACGAGTTGGCACAGTATTTCCAGATACATTTGTTAGCGCTAATTGAATTGCGGATTCAACGTCAATTAAGCCCTCGGGTGGATTGGGAATTAAATGAGAGATAGATTTTTTAGGGTCAGCTACTACTTCACTAATTAATGAACCGACCAGTGGCCGAGCAAGCGATGTTGGTACTGGAGTAACAAAACCAATCCAAAGGCTAGACAACTTTGGTGTTAATACCGGCACTTTGATAATTAAGCGTTTTCGTAATCCTGACAACTTAGCAAATTTTTGCATCATATCTGCATAGGAAAGAATCTCCGGACCGCCAATATCAAAAACTCCAGCTACAGGTTTTTCTAACTTAGCTGCATTTCTTAAATACCAAAGCACATCTCGAATTGCGATTGGATGAGTTTTATTCATTACCCACTTAGGTGTGGTCATAACTGGTAAGCGGTGGGTTAAGTGACGCAACATTTCAAATGAGGCTGAGCCTGAACCAATAATGATTCCGGCGCGTAGCTCCATAACTGCAACTGATGTGGTCGCTAACTCTTTTCCGGTATTGGCCCTAGATTGCAAATGCTTACTAGTTTTTGCATCATTATTAATTCCACCTAAATAAACAATTTGCTTAACGCCGCACTGCTCGGCAGCTTTTGCAAAGTTACGTGCCATTTCAGATTCAATTTGATCAAAGTTTGGACCTAAGTTAATTGAGTGCAATAAGTAAAATGCGGTATGAACTCCAGTGAGCGCTGTAACTGTTGATTGATAATCTGAAGCATTTCCGACTGCTACCTCAACTTCATTTGCCCACGAATGGCTCTGTGCTTTATTGGCATCGCGAACAAATACTCTTACCTTGGCTTTATCGGCAAGCAAGGATGTGACGAGCCGGCCGCCCACATACCCAGAGGCACCAGTAACTAGAATCAATCGCTCATTGCTCATGGTGAAAACAGTAGACTTAAGTCGATGAATAAACCAAAAGTAGTTATTTTAGGTGGCGGATTTGGTGGCCTAGCCGCTGCTCGCGCCTTATATAAATCTGCCGAAGTGACGGTGGTTGACCGTCATAACTTTCAAACCTTCCTGCCATTGCTTTATCAGGTATCAACTGCAGGCTTGGCCGCAGATCATGTGGCATATCCAATTCGTGGCGCACTGAGAAAGACCGACATTAAGTTTCGGATGGGCTCTCCCATTTCAGTTGATCATAAAAATAACGAGGTGAAATTAGATAGTAGTGAAGTTTTAAAATTTGATCATTTAATTGTGGCATTAGGTTCAGTAACAGCTGACTTTGGAATACCTGGTGTTAATGAGCACACGCTAGGAATGAAAACTGTGCATGAGGCCTTAACAATTCGGGCTGAAATTATGCGCAGGTTTGAAGATCTTTGCAGATTTGAAGATGATACAAAATTATCAATTTCAGTAATTGGTGGCGGGCCAACCGGTGTTGAGATGGCAGGTGCGATTGCTGAGTTAATTCGCGGCCCACTTAAATCTGATCAGGCAGATGCTGCCGCGCATATTCAAGTTTCTCTAATTGAAGCAGGCCCACGCTTACTGCCACCATTTGCTCCATCACTATCTGAGCGAACTAAAAAAGATCTAGAAAAACTTGGTGTAAAAGTTCTGCTAAATACTGCAGTTAAAGCGATTGAACATCGCAAGATAATTCTTAAAGATGATTCAGTAATCAACTCTGAGATCACAATTTGGGCAGCGGGCGTTAAGGGATCTGACGCTATGGCTCAGTTAAGTTTGCCCACCAATGGAAATCGGGTGGCCGTTGAACCAACAATGCAGGTAAGCAACTACCCAAACATTTGGGCATTGGGTGATATTGCAGGCGCACTTGGAAAAGATGGCCGGCCATTGCCGATGGTTGCTCCAGTTGCAATTCAACAAGGTAAATTTATTGCCAAACAAATAGCAAGATTAGTTGCAAATAAGCCACTTACTGAGTTTAAGTATTTAGATAAGGGATCAATGGCAACAATCGGTAGAAATAAAGCAATTGTGCAGGTTAGAGGAGTGAAAATAGCTGGTCCGATTGCTTGGTTAATTTGGTTGTGGCTTCACCTGTTTTATCTATTAGGTGGTCGAAATAAAATTGGCACTATGGCAGATTGGACTTGGAATTACTTAACCTTTGATCGTGGCAATCGCCACATCATGGACTCTTACTAATGCCTAAACCAGTTTTTCGAAAGTTTATTGAAGTTGATAAACATCAAATCTGGTCAGTTAAATGGCAAAACAATGGACAACCAGTTGTCTTACTTCATGGCGGGTTAAGCCATACGGCAAAGTGGGAGAAACAGATCCTGCCGGCAGTTGCAAAAACCCATCAACCATTTGCCTACGACCGAACCGCGCACGGTTACACAAAGGTTCGCCCTGGTTACATGCACTTTAATTTTCAAGTTAATGAGTTAATTAATTTTCTTAAAACTGTTGTTAAAAAACCAGCACACATAATTGGTTGGAGTGATGGTGGCAATATTGGATTACTAGCAGCAATCAAGCGCCCAGATCTAGTTAAATCATTAGTTGGAATCGGCATGAACTACACCTATGACGCCGGTCTTTCATTTGATTTAAACACAGTGGAGGCAAGTGAGGAAGAGATTGCTAATTTTGTAAAGATGACTGGGCAGGATCCAAAGTTACTGCTTGAGATCAAGCAAAAAGCATTCAAAGTTTGGGCTACTGAGCCAAAGTTAAAGTTAGCTAAATTAAAGAAGATTAAATGCCCAGTATTGGTTTTAGCAGGAGATGATGAACCATTTAACAGCAAGATGACATTTGAGATGTATGAAGCGATTCCAAATGGCAGATTAGCAATTATTCCAGGGGCATCGCATGCAGTAGTAAATGAGAAAACAAGGTTGATGCAAGAGGTAATTAGGGATTTTTATAAGACGCTAGATTTTCCAATTACTAAGATGCCAAACCGTAGAGCGAAACAACAAGCGAAGATTTTAAGAAACTCTTAACTCACCAACTGCGCCCTTAGGCACAAATGGCTTACTTGGAAATACTGCATCCACCTTTTTATATTGGGAGTTTTGGGCAGGTCTTGGATCAGCCTCACCTTTATTTGGCCACATAGAAAAAGCTCGCTCTGCTTGAGCCGTAATAGTTAATGACGGATTAACGCCAAGATTTGCAGTAACTGATGCACCATCTACAACATGCATTGTTGGATAGTTATAAACCCGGTGATACGGATCAATTACGCCATTACTAATTGAATCTCCAATTACGCAGCCGCCAACAAAGTGGGCGGTAAATGGGGCGTTTACTAAATCACCAATGTGACCACCGGCAATACCGCCATTATTTTCAGCAATCCGGCGAGCTACCTCATTTGCTGCTGGAATATATGTTGCATTTGGAATTAGTGAATCATTTTTTGAAGTCAGGCGATACCCAAAGATGCCACGCTTTCCTTTAACAGAAATAGCAGAATCAACATTTTGCATAATCAATGCCACAACAGTTCGCTCACTCCACTGCCGGACATCCATAATCTTTAAGACGATTGATGGTTTTGTTATTACCTGACGAAGCCATTGCCTTCTGCGATCTTTAATATTTACGCCATCGGTCATAACAGTTTGCAGCATGCCCATAAAGTTGCTGCCCTTGCCATATCTAACCGGCTCAACATGGGTGTGATCATCTGGGAAAAATGAAGAGGTAATAGCAGAACCCTTACTAAAATCAGTGCCACCTTTAGGCATAATCGAGCCAGTTAATGCCTCACTATTTGTTCTAGATAACTTTCCTAGTTGATCAGAAATCTTTGGCAAGGTTCCATCTAACTTCATCTTATGCAATAACTTTTGAGTGTTATATGTGCCAGCTGCAACAACAACTTGTGCTGCGGTAAATGATCTTTTGCCACCAAACCAGGCTGAGCTTTTACGAGCCATTACCTTCCAGCTACCGTCTGATAATTGTTCAGTTTTAACAACAGTATGTTCTGGGAACACCTTTGCGCCAGCTTTTTCAGCAAGACCTAAATAATTTTTTGGCAAAGTGTTCTTCGCATTATGCCGGCAGCCAGTCATGCAGCTACCGCACTGCAAGCAACCATCACGATCAGGACCAACGCCACCGAAGAATGGATCCTTTGATTTAATTCCACTGCCATTGCCAAAATAAACACCGAGCGGAGCTAATTTAAATGTGTGGCCAACTCCCATTTGTTCTGCTACTTCTTTCATTGCTTTATCTGATGGTGAAAAATATGGATTTTCTGCCACACCTAACATTCGAGATGCTTGGTCATACCAAGGAGATAGCTCACTATCCCAATCGGTAATGTGTTTCCATTGTTTATCTTCAAAGTAAGATGCAGGTGGTTTATATAAAGTGTTTGCATAAACTAATGATCCGCCGCCAACACCAGCGCCAGCTAAAACTAAAACATTAGGCAAAACATGAATTCTTTGAATTCCGCGAAGCCCAAGCCGAGGCAGATAAAGAAAGCGACTTAATCGCCAAGAGGTCTTTGGGAAATCTTTGTCACTAAATCTTCTGCCAGCCTCTAAAACTGCAACCTTGTAACCTTTTTCAGTTAAGCGAAGGGCGGCGACTGATCCACCAAAACCAGAGCCAATAATTACCACATCAAAATCGGCGGATTTCATAATTAAACTCTACTTTGATTGATTGTAAATAATAAGTAGTTAGAACTGGAGCCCCCCGTCAGGATTGAACTGACGACCTGCCGCTTACAAGGCGGCTGCTCTACCACTGAGCTAGAGAGGCGGGTTGAGGGCGTAATTATGCCATGAATAAATCATGGGAAAGCACCCAA
>Ga0214921_10000957_pt1 | contig 50773 bp, 50 predicted proteins | sample LL1505_MetaG_FD_177992 | JGI IMG/M metagenome (GOLD analysis project Ga0214921, IMG submission 177992) | Freshwater microbial communities from Lake Lanier, Atlanta, Georgia, United States - LL-1505 | ecosystem: Environmental > Aquatic > Freshwater > Lake | place: USA: Georgia | collected... | reverse complement strand
CGGCGAAGTGCAACGCGCATTGGATGCCGGTGCGGTTGAACTCACAGCCAAGATCAGCGTGCGCATCACCGATTGGATTCTGAACAAAGAAACCAAAGAGTTCACGCCTTCGACCAACATGGTTTACACCACGGTGGGCCGTGCTCTGTTGTCCGAAATCTTGCCCAAGGGCTTGGCTTTCGAGAACATCAACAAAGCGCTTAAGAAGAAAGAAATTTCGAAGCTCATCAACACGTCTTTCCGCAAGTGCGGTTTGAAAGAGACCGTGGTGTTTGCCGACAAGTTGCTGCAAAACGGTTTCCGTTTGGCCACACGTTCCGGTATCTCCATCGGCATCGACGACATGTTGGTGCCGCCAGAGAAGGGCGCCATCATTGGTGAAGCCGAGAAAGAAGTCAAAGACATCGAACAGCAATATGTGTCGGGTCTGGTCACTTCTGGCGAGCGTTACAACAAGGTCGTTGACATCTGGGGCAAAGCGGGTGACGCTGTGTCCAAGGTGATGATGGACCAACTCCGCAAAGAGAAAACCACCGATCGTCACGGCAATGTGGTTGAGCAAGAATCGTTCAACTCCATTTACATGATGGCCGACTCTGGCGCTCGCGGCTCTGCTGCTCAAATTCGCCAGCTGGCTGGTATGCGCGGTTTGATGGCCAAGCCTGACGGCTCCATCATTGAAACGCCTATCACGGCCAACTTCCGTGAAGGCCTGAACGTGTTGCAGTACTTCATCTCAACACACGGTGCACGCAAAGGCTTGGCCGATACGGCTTTGAAAACAGCCAACTCCGGTTACCTGACACGTCGTTTGGTTGACGTGACACAAGACTTGGTGGTGACTGAACTCGATTGCGGCACCACAGACGGCTCACAAATGCGCGCCATCGTTGAAGGCGGTGAAGTGATTGAATCCTTGCGCGATCGCGTCTTGGGTCGCACTTTGGCCGACGACGTGTTGCACCCTGAGTCACGCGCTGTGGTGGCCACGGCCGGCACCTTGCTTGACGAAGACATGATCGAAGTGTTTGAAGCTGAAGGTGTGGATGAAGTTAAAGTTCGCACCGCTCTCACTTGCGCCACACGCTTTGGTTTGTGCGCCAAGTGCTACGGCCGCGACTTGGGCCGTGGTGGCTTGATCAACAACGGCGAAGCTGTGGGTGTGATTGCTGCGCAATCCATCGGCGAGCCAGGTACACAGCTGACCATGCGGACGTTCCACATTGGTGGTGCTGCCTCACGTGCTTCTGTGGCCTCTAGCGTTGAAGCCAAGTCCAATGGTTTGATTGGTTTCAATGCCGCCATGCGTTATGTCACCAACACCAAAGGTGAGTTGGTGGTCATTTCTCGCTCTGGCGAAATCATCATCCACGACGAACATGGTCGTGAGCGCGAGCGTCACAAAGTGCCTTACGGTGCCATCCTCACAGTCAAGATTGACAAGGCCATCAAGGCCGGCGCTATTTTGGCCAACTGGGATCCATTGACACGCCCCATCATCACTGAATTCGCCGGTCAGATTAAGTTCGAGAACGTCGAAGAAGGTTTGACAGTGGCCAAGCAGGTCGATGAAGTGACCGGTTTGTCCACACTGGTGGTGATCGATCCTAAGCGCCGTGGCTCGACCAAAGTGGTTCGTCCTCAAGTGAAATTGATCGACGCTGCTGGCAAAGAAGTGAAGATTCCGGGTACCGATCACTCTGTGACCATCGGTTTCCAAATCGGCTCACTCATTCAAGTGCGCGACGGTCAAGATGTGGGCCCAGGCGAAGTCTTGGCACGTATCCCTGTGGAAGGTCAGAAGACCCGAGACATTACCGGCGGTTTGCCCCGTGTGGCCGAACTGTTCGAAGCTCGCAGCCCCAAAGACAAGGGCATGTTGGCCGAGATGACCGGTACGGTGTCGTTTGGTAAAGAGACCAAAGGCAAGGTTCGTTTGCAGATCACCGATCCAGACGGCAAAGTGTGGGACGAACTCATCCCCAAAGAGAAGAACATCATGGTCCACGAAGGCCAGGTGGTCAACAAGGGCGAGAGCATTGTGGACGGCCCAGCCGATCCACAAGACATCTTGCGTTTGCTCGGTATGGAAGAGTTGGCTCGCTACATCGTCGACGAAGTGCAAGACGTTTACCGTTTGCAAGGCGTGAAGATCAATGACAAGCACATTGAAGTGATCGTGCGTCAGATGCTGCGCCGCGTGGTGGTTGAGAATGTGGGTGACTCCACTTACATTGCGGGCGAACAAGTGGAGCGTTCAGAGATTTTGAACACCAACGACGCATTGCGCGCCGAAGGCAAAATCCCTGCAACCTTCAGCAACTTGTTGCTCGGTATCACCAAGGCTTCTTTGTCGACCGACTCGTTCATCTCTGCGGCTTCCTTCCAGGAAACCACCCGCGTGCTCACCGAAGCTGCCATCATGGGCAAGCGCGACGAGTTGCGTGGTTTGAAAGAGAACGTCATTGTGGGTCGTTTGATCCCTGCCGGTACCGGCTTGGCTTATCACAAAGCCCGTGCCGCCAAAGATGCGATGGACGAGGCAGAGCGCCGCGCCATCACAGAAGCTGAAGCCGTTGAATTGGCCGAAGCTCAACAGTTGACCGAAGACGCAGCCAACGCTGCCGATTCGAACTCCTGATCGACTTCCGGCTTCGGCCGGAATGAACAGCGCCTCTGATCCGATGACTCGGCCAGAGGCGTTTTGTTTTTGCAACTGTTTTGATTCAAAATAACAGCAACATGTCACTGCTGATTTTTTGCGCCATCTTGGCAACACTTTTTTTCTGGGCGGTTGGTGCTTACAACCGCCTGGTGGTGTTGCGCGCCAATGTGGCCAAACAATTTGCGGCAGTGGATGCCCAGTTGCTGCGTGTGCTGGTTTGGTTGCAAGGCAATCTGCCAGCCTCCATGCGCGACATGTTGAGCGAAATGGAAGAGGCGGCATTGCCAGAGGCCTTGCTCAAAAATGAGCGTGACTTGAGCTTGTTGGATATTCTGGAAGCGCTGTCAGACAGCCTGGACGCTGCGCGGACGCAGCCCTTGTCTCCCGTGGTCATGCAACAGGTCAATCAAAATCGTTTGGCCTTGGCCGCTTGGGCCAAAGCCGAAGTGCGCGCGGGTCAAAGCGGAGAAGCCACTTGGTTCATCGATCCACTGCCTTACAAGTTTGACCGATTGAAAGCCCAGGCCTGGCCCCTCATGGACGCCTACAACCAAGCCGCTGCCAAATACAACGAAGCGGTGAGTCAGTTTCCAGCCAGCGTGCTGGCCAAACAAGTCAAGTTTGTACCGGCTCAAACGCTGGACATTGCCGATTTGTTGGCATGAAGCCCTGCTTTTCCTGAAGGCCCGCATTGCAGCCCCATTTACAAGCACCGCTTTGGCAATTGTTACAAGCTGCGGCACAGGTGGCATTGGCCGTTCAAAACGGCCGCTCTATGACCGCCGCGATAGAAGCCGTTCCCAAAGATTTGCGACCCGGTGTTCAAGCACTGTCGTTTCAAACCATGCGTTGGTGGGGACGTGCCTTGGCACTTCGAAAATGCTTGGCGCGCAAAGCACCGCCCGCACAAGCAGATGCCTTGCTCTGCACAGCACTGGCCTTGTCTTGGCAAGACGAGTTGGCGCCCTATCCGGTTCACACCTTGGTCAACCAAGCCGTTGAGGCGGCACGCAGGCACAAAGACATGCGGGCGCAGGCGCCATTTGTCAACGCGTGTTTGCGCCGCTTCTTGCGAGAACGCGAGGCCTTGATAGCGCAAACCGACACCGACATCACTGCACTTTGGAACCATCCAGCTTGGTGGGTCAATCGCTTGCAGACAGACCACCCTCAAGAGTGGCAAACCATTTTGCAGGCGGCGCAGTCGGCGGCGCCCATGACACTGCGCGTCAGCCCCAAGCACAGCACGGTGCAGGCTTATTTGCAGACCTTGGAGGCTCAAGGAATTGCCGCCAAAGCGGTGGCCGAGTTTGGCGTTCAGTTGCTCAAGGCGGTACCCGTTCATCAGCTGCCCGGATTTTCTGAAGGCCATGTGTCGGTGCAAGACGCAGCAGCGCAGTTGGCTGCGCCTTTGTTGCTCAATGGCTTAAAACCATCCCAACAAGCTTTGCGTTTGCTCGACGCTTGTGCAGCGCCAGGCGGCAAAACGGGCCATTTGTTGGAATGCCATCCTGAGGCGCAAGTCTTGGCTTTGGATGTTGACCCCGTGCGCTGTGAGCGCATTCAACAAAACTTAGACCGACTCAAGGTAAAAGCCCAAATTGTGGCTGCCGATGCGGCCAAGCCTGCCGATTGGTGGGACGGCCAAAGTTTTGACGGCATTTTGCTCGATGCGCCTTGCACCGCGTCTGGCATTGGCAGAAGACACCCCGATGTGAGGTGGCTCAGGCGCGAATCAGATGTGGCGCAGTTGGCCGCCATTCAAACCAAGCTCCTGAAGGCACTGTGGCCCTTGGTCAAACCCGGGGGCAGATTGCTTTACTGCACATGTTCGGTCTTCAAGGCCGAGGGCGAATCTCAAATCCAAACGTTTGTTCAACACAACACTGATGCCCAGATCTTGCCTTCTCCAGGCCATTTAACACCCTCAAGTGCCACATCTGAGACCAGTCTCCGCGACAATGTCATGGGTGAACATGACGGTTTTTATTACGCACTGCTGGAAAAGCGTTCAATTTAAGTTGAATGGCATGGCGCACACAAGTCTTTGGCTTCGTGTGCTCTGTTGGTGCGTGTGGTCGACCTGCGTTTTCTCTGTGCCTAGCCATGCCCTGCCGCCAGCAGTTTCCCAGGCTGAGGTCTCAGAACTGCGCCTTGAGCGTTCGGAGGGTGCTTTGCTTTTGCAAAGTACTTTGCGTCTAGAACTGAGCCAGGCGGTGGAAGAAGCCTTGCAAAAAGGCATGCCCCTTTATTTTGTCACCGAGGCCGAGTTGGTGCGCGACCGTTGGTATTGGTACGACAAGAAAATGAACACCATTGCCCGTCATTACCGACTGGCCTACCAGCCCCTCACCCGCATGTGGCGTTTGAATGTATCGCGCGAACCCATTGGGGCCGTGGGCTTGGCCAGCAGTTTGTCGCAAACCTTCGAAACCTTGCCAGAAGCCATGGCGGCCATTCAAAGAACAGTCAATTGGAAATTGGCCGATGTGTCCGAGCTTGGGAGCGACAACAAATACACCCTCATTTTCAAGTTTCGTTTGGACGTGTCGCAATTGCCAAGACCTTTCCAGATGATGGCGGGTAGCCAATCAGAATGGAATTTGAGCACCCAAAAAACCTTGCGCTTCAGCTCTGAACCCGGACGCTAAGCAGATCCGTCTAAGCAGACTTTTGTCATGAATCGGAACCCCAAAGATCGAATCGCCACAGGCGCACAAGCCTCCAAAACAGTGCGCTGGATGGTGGGCATCGGGGTGACAGTTTTATTCATCATTGGCCTTGTGCTTTTGATACTTCTCACTCAGGCCACCAGCAACCGCGCGCTGTATGACCGCAACTACGATCGCCTGTACTGGATCAATACCGCAGTCGCCTTGCTCTTGTTGACCGGGCTGCTTTGGGGCCTGACGCGCCTTATCATTCGCTTGCGACAGGGGCAATTTGGATCGCGCCTGTTGGTCAAACTGGCCGCTATTTTTGCCCTTGTGGGCGTGATACCTGGCGTATTGATATACGTGGTGTCTTACCAGTTTGTGTCGCGCTCTATTGAAAGCTGGTTTGATGTGAAGGTGGAAGGCGCCTTGGTGGCGGGCTTGAATTTAGGCCGCGCCACTTTGGACACTTTGTCGGGCGATTTGGCCAAGCAATCTCGAGTGGCGGCGCAGCAGTTGGTGGATGTGCAAGAGGCCACTGCAGCACTCACGCTAGACCGAGTTCGAACGCAAATGGATGCCAACGATGCCGTGTTGTGGTCGCTTGATGGTCGGCTCATTGCCACGGCGGGGCAGTCGCGTTTTGCCATTCGGCCAGAGCGGCCCACAGCAGCCCAATTCAAGCAAGTGCGCAGCAAACTCAGCTTGGAAATTGTGGAAGGGCTGGACGAAGCGGTGGGTGCGCCAAGCGGGCGCATCAAAGTGCTCACGCTGGTGCCACAAAACAGCCTGAACTTGCGTGATGACCCTTGGGTTTTGCAAATTTCTCAGGAACTTCCCGCTACTTTGGTGGCCAATGCCTTGGATGTTCAGCTGGCCAATCGGGAATACCAAGAGCGTGCACTGGCCCGAGACGGGCTTCGCAAAATGTACATCGGCACGCTCACTCTGAGCCTGATCATGGTCGTGTTGGCCGCGGTGCTGCTGGCGGTTGTATTGGGCAACCAAATTGCCCGGCCTTTGCTGTTGTTGGCGCTTGGTATGCGCCAGGTTGCTGCGGGTGACCTGACCCCCAAATACGCTCTGCAAGGCAAAGACGAGCTGGGAGGCTTAACCCGCTCCTTTGCCGAAATGACCCAGCAATTGTCGGATGCCAGAAGCGCCGTCGAGCGCAGTTTGATGCAACTCGATGCCGCCCGAGGCAACTTGCAAACCATTTTGGACAACCTGACCGCCGGCGTCATTGTGTTCAACGCACGAGGTGTGATTCAATCCTCCAACCCGGGTGCAACGCGCATTTTGAAAGTGCCTTTGGCGGCGCATCAAAAGGCGTCTTTCTTGAGTTTGCCCAATTTGCAAAACTTTGCGGCCGGCGTGCAAGAACAGTTTGAACTGTTGTCTTCCGACAAGGACCGGCATGAGCTTGACCACTGGCAAAAGTCCTTTGAAATTCATGCGTCCGGCCAAGGCTTGGAGGCCACCTCCGTGACACTGGTGGCTCGCGGCGCGATCTTGCCTGACGGCATGCGGCTGTTGGTGTTTGACGATATTTCTGAAATTGTGTCGGCCCAGCGTTCTCAGGCTTGGGGCGAGGTGGCCCGCCGCTTGGCCCACGAAATCAAGAACCCCCTGACCCCCATTCAATTGTCAGCCGAGCGCTTAGAGCGCAAACTCGATGGCAAGTTAGAGGAAACAGACCAGACGGTTTTGTCCAAGTCGGTGAAAACCATCGTCGATCAAGTGGCCGCCATGAAACGGTTGGTGGACGAGTTTCGAGACTACGCCCGTCTGCCCTCGGCCGACCTCAAACCACTCGATCTCAACAGCTTGATTACCGATGTGATGGCCCTGTATGCGCCTGAGTCACTCGAAAGCGCATCGCGACCCCAAGTCAAGGCTGACCTTGACCCCACCTTGCCACTCATAGAGGGCGATGCACAGCAACTCAGGCAAGTGGTTCACAACCTGATTCAAAACGCACAGGATGCCAGCGATCCTCAATCGCACGTGAGCGTGGTCACCCGCTGGAGCCCTGCGCGCAAGCGCGTCAAATTCACCGTTCTAGACGATGGCCCTGGTTTTTCCCCCAATATCTTGCAGCGGGCCTTCGAGCCCTACGTCACCACCAAGGCCAAAGGCACCGGTTTGGGGCTGGCGGTGGTGAAGAAAATTGCCGATGAGCACGGGGCCCGATTGGATATTGCCAACCGAGTTGAAGATGGGGTGGTCAAAGGTGCCCAAGTGTCGTTATCATTCACGGTCGAGAAGCTGGCGCAGATTTAAAGCTTGCGTCAGTTTTGAGAAGGACTTCAAGTGTCCAATGAAGTAGCACAGTCGATGCATATTAGAGGCAACTAAGCGCAACATGGCAAATATATTGGTGGTCGATGACGAGTTGGGCATTCGCGATTTGCTCTCCGAAATCCTCAACGATGAAGGACACAACGTAGAGCTGGCCGAGAACGCCGCGCAAGCGCGAGAGATACGTCATCGCATGCGGCCCGATTTGGTGTTGCTCGACATTTGGATGCCCGACACCGATGGTGTGACCTTGCTCAAAGAATGGTCTACCGGTGGTCTTTTGAACATGCCGGTCATCATGATGAGTGGCCACGCCACCATCGACACCGCAGTCGACGCCATTCGAATTGGCGCGCAGGCGTTTTTAGAAAAACCCATCACACTGCAAAAACTTTTGAAAACGATTGAGCAAGGTTTGGCGCGCGAGCAAGTGCGCCAAGCGGCAGCGGCTTATCAAGCCTCTCAAGCCCCTGCAGGCAATGCGGTACCCGCTCCCTTGGGTGTTGCCAGCAGCCAAGACAATGTGCTTCAAGTGTCTCAAACCTTTGACCTTGACTTGCCACTGCGCGACGCTCGTGATGCGTTTGAAAAAGCCTACTTTGAATTTCACTTGGCCAATGAAGGGGGCTCCATGACCCGCGTGGCCGACAAAACAGGTTTGGAGCGCACTCACCTGTATCGCAAGTTGAAGCAGTTGGGCGTTGACCTCACCAAGGGCAAGCGCGCTGGCGCTTGATTTTTACCGTTCAATCCACGGTTTCGACAGTTCGTCGCAAATCGAATGCATTCCCCAAGACAGCTGTCTACATTAGGCCCTTTCTAAACAACGAGGCCTTATGACAACACCATCTACTTCTCCTCCCAAGTCTGCGAATTGGCAGGCTGCCAAAGACACATTCCATGCCTATGCAACGTGGCTGGCTGGCATCAATTGGCTGCCTTTTTGGGGTTTATCCATTGTTGTGCTCACGGTCTTCGGCGTTCTCACGGTGCCGCAACTGGGCGTCGTGATCATCCTCATTTCGATGGTGATCAAGGTCATTTTCAAGCAACAAATTCAAGCCGAAGCAAAAGCCTCTGCTGCCACCTACTTGGCAGAAGCCGAGCAACTCAAGCGTCAGTTGGTGGAGGCGCGTATGGCAGCCATGCAAGCGCAAGTAGAACCGCACTTCCTGTTCAACACCTTGGCCTCCATTGATCACCTGATTGAAACCGATCCGCCGCGCGCCAGTTTGATGCAAAAAAGTTTGATCGCTTTGTTGCGTGCCACATTGCCCAATATGCGCGAGCAAACGCCCAACAAGGTCAGGTACTTGGGCCAAGAGTTGAGCGTCATTCGCCCTTACCTCGATATTCAAAAAATGCGCATGGAAGATCGCCTGCAAATTCAATGGGATATTCCAGAGGGTCTTCATTCTGCTGAGATGCCCCCCATGATGATGCTCAGCTTGGTTGAAAACGCCTTCAAACATGGCCTAGAGCCCAAGGCTGAAGGTGGCACATTGGTCTTGCGTGTTGAAGTTTCCCACGGCAAATTGGTGGTCACTGTGAAAGATTCTGGCGTGGGCTATTTCCCAGCAGATGCCAACATGAGCGCCAATGGACAAGCTGTCAGCCCGCAAGGTGTTGAGGGCGGTGGGAGTGTTGGTGGTGGTTTTGGTTTGAAAAATATTCGCGACAGACTGGCGCTCATTTATGGCGACCAAGCCAGCTTCAGCATCCGCGCTTTAGAGCCCTATGAGGGCTCTGGCACCTTGGCCATTTTGTCCTTTCCCTACAAGATTGCGCCCATCGAGGCCACTGCCAAGCTTTGAAATTCATTTGACCAAGACCCTCAACATGTCAAAGAACCCCCGCGCTGTGATTGCCGATGATGAGCGACTCATGCGCGACCAGCTTCGCGCCAGGCTGCACCAAGTGTGGCCCGAGTTGGAAATCGTGGCAGAAGCCAAGAACGGACTCGAAGCGGTTCAAGCCGTTCAAGAGCACCAACCCGACGTGATTTTTTTGGACATTCGCATGCCTGGCCTCACTGGCATTGAGGCGGCCAAAGAAATTGCGCAACTTGAGTTCAGCGACGACGCCTTGTTGCCGGAAATGGTTTTCATCACAGCCTACGATCAATACGCCATTGATGCGTTTGAGCAAGGCGTGGTGGACTATGTTTTAAAACCTGCAGAGCCCGAGAGGCTGAGGCTGACGACAGAACGCTTGAAGACACGGTTGATGCAGCGCATGCATGAGTTGGATAGCCACGAGAAAGACAGTGGCCTTGCCTCCCATTCAGTTCAGCAATTGCTGCATGTGCTGTCGGCGCAGGTGTCGGGGCGTCCGGCACAGTATTTGTCGTGGCTGCAAGCCTCGGTGGGTCAAACCCTTCAGTTGGTGCCCGTGGAGGAGGTGCTTTATTGTGTGAGCGATGATAAATACACGCGCGTGCAAACAGCCAAGCAAGAGTTTTTGATACGCAAGCCCATCAAAGAATTGGTGGAAGCGCTAGACCCTTCTATTTTTTGGCAAATTCACAGAAGCACCTTGGTCAATGTGCGGGCCATTGCAGGTGTGCTGCGAGATGAGCGAGGTCGCCAGGAGTTGCTGGTGAAAGGGCGATCTGAAAAACTGCAGGTAAGTCGAAGTGCCGCTCAGTTGTTTCGCAGCATGTAAGCGCGTTAAGGGAGCGCCACTGGTTTGAGTGTGATTTGCCGAATTTCTGGGCTCGGCAATTTGATGGCTTGACCTTGGAAATAGATTTTCACCAAAGGCAGTTGCTGGCTGTAAACCTTGAACGGCCCTGGCCCATAAATGCTTCTTTCCTGACCCGGCGTCAATGACAAGCTGGCCACGCGTTGGTTGCCATCCATGATGCAAAGGTTGACATTGTCTGAAGCCACCACATGCACATACTCGCCTTTTTTGCGCGCAGAGGTGGGTTGAATTTCTGTGTCAGTGGGCTCCCATGCGCATGCTGCATTGAGGGCTTGTGGTTTTGAAGGGGCTTCTTTTTTCTCAGTCTCGGGAAGCGCGGGCAAAGGCTGTTTGTCTGGGTCGGTCAAAGGTGCAGGCGAGGGTGTGGCCAGCACCGCTTCTTGTTTGGGCTCTGGCTGAGTTGCTTGAATGGTGGCTTCAGTGGAAGGCTTGCTGACAGAATTGGAAGATTGCTGCACCAGGAAAAAAACAGCCATCAAAACGGCCATCACCATCAGTGCACCACCCAGCCCCGAAATTTTGAAGGCAGGCTTAGCGGCAGCAGCTTGTGGGTGCGTAATTTCTAAGGGCGGAGAAGGTGTGATTGGAACGCGGCCTGCAACTTCAGCTACAACTTCAATTTCAACTTGAAGCGTGTGCCCAAAAAATTGCAAAAGTTTTTTGCCTGTAGAAAACTTAATGTCGGCGTTGTAAAACCCAGAGTCCCCACCCGTTTCCAGTTGCGCCACCTGCAGCACCGAAAGCATGTTGCGACGAGCCAAGGTGGCGCGGTCCATCCCCGCACGCTTGCGCAAACTTTCTAACAGAACACCATGCTCATGGGTCCATTGGGGCTTGTTCATGGGGCTTGCCGACGATGGTTTGAAATATTTTGCAATCTTTAATTCTAATGATCAACATATAAATCAGCAAGTTAGCAATTTATCTACAAGAAAAACCTCAACTGACGCCCTAGACGGCTTGATTTGGACTGCCTAGAATCCGCTTCCCCAGCTCTCCAATCCGATGCAACTCATGTGGCTCTCTGGCCCCACCGGCCAGGTTAAATCTGTCTCTATCACTGCGCGCAACATTTTGATGGCGGCAGGTGCTTTGGCCATGGCCATTCTGCTTTTGGGCTTTGTGCTCAACTGGGTTGGCTTGCGGGTGGCGGTTGAGTACAACCCAGACCTTGCTCGAAGTTTGGGCGGCGTGACCACAGAGGCTGAGCAGTTGAGAATGGAATCTGTTTACAGACAAAACCTGAGGCAACTGCAGTCATCCTTGGATCAAACGGTTCAAGATGTGAAAAAACTGGAGGCCCTCAAAAACAGATTCATGAACTTGGCCACGCCGGCGGGTCTGAAGGATAAAGCGCCTGCTCTGCAAAACGCCAAAGGGGGCCCCTTTGTGCTGCCCAACCCGACGCAAAATTGGATGGGTCAACTTTTCAAGCAGCCCTTGCAAACTGAACTGCAACAAACGGCTGAGCACGTTCATTCCGTCAATCAATTGCTGGCACTGCAACAACAAGATTGGCAACACCATTTGACTTGGCTTGAGGCTTTGCCCATTGCTTTGCCCATACAAGGGGAATTTAAATTGACCAGTGGCTATGGCGTGCGAAACGATCCGTTCACAGGAAGTCTGGCCATGCACGAAGGCATTGATTTTGCGGCCGAAGTTGGCACCCCCGTTGTGGCGCCGGCCCAAGGTCAAGTGGTTCGATCAGAATGGGACCCCACCTATGGCAATGTGATTGAAATTAGACACGCAGAAAATTTCATCACCCGTTATGCACACCTCAGCAAACGCTTGGTGGCAGTCAATGCAACGGTGCAAGGCGGCGCACTCATTGGCAATGTGGGCAACACCGGCAGATCAACGGGCCCTCACTTGCATTATGAAATTTTTCAAAACGGCCGAGTTCTCAACCCGCTCACCGTTTTGCCGGCCACATCCCGTTGAACGCTTGACACAATCAGCCGTTCACCCAACCACTCCACTCAATAGGCACTATGTTCGAAAAATTCAACCGCCAGTCAATGGCCGCCAGTTCTGAAAAATTTGACACCATCGTTGGCCGAACCACCACCATTCAAGGCAACTTGATGCTGTTGGACAGCGTGCGCATTGATGGCCGAGTGGTGGGCAACATTGAGTCGGCGCCAGACTGCAAAATTGCAGTAGCCATTGGCCCCACGGGTGAAGTGACGGGTGACATCAAAGCGCACCGGGTGATGGTGGCGGGCAAAGTCTTTGGGCACATTCATGCGGTCGATCGGGTTGAATTTCAAAAAGACTCTTGGGTTCAAGGCGATATTTCCTATGGCTCCATTGCCGTAGAGCACGGCGCCAAGCTATCTGGGCTTATCCTTCAAAACAAAGCGCTAGACGAATCGGCTTCGGCCTCGGGTGCACAAGCTGCCATCCAAAGCGCCCAGTCCACCAAAAACACCAGCTAAGCCTCAATTTCTGAGCTGCTTACCAGCCAGCCTACAATGGGCCAATTTTGAGTATCATTGCCAGATAGCTGACTGATACTAGACCCTTAAGATTGTTTGCATGACATGAGTGAGTTCGGAGCGCGTGGCCAGGATTCGTCTTCTGAGTTTTTCTTCAGGGTGACCGATCGTCTCCAAATGGAGAGTTGCCTCACCGCCTTGGCGCAAGATGGCAAAAGTGTGGTCATTTCCAGCGACTCCAACGAGCTCATAGACCATTACGGCGCCGCCTTTGTTCGCCGAATCAAGCAAAAACTCCCGCAAACGCAGCTCGAAGTATTTTTACCGCGTGACACCGAGGCCATGCTTGAGCGGTTCAATCAATTGCTCAACACCCTTTCTTTGGATGTGGCAACCAAACTTCGCTCAGGCATGGCGCCTGAAAAAGTATGGGTGGTGCACGATGCCAACGCCATGGGCGGGCATGAAATTCAACTGCTCACCCGACTCATCCAACAGTTCCCAGGCGCAGGCATCAGTGTTATTTTGATGTTCACACAGGGCACATCACAAGGGGATGGCATTGCCAGCCAGAACAAGCAATTTATTTCTTGGTCCTTAGAGCGGCCGACTGCTGAACAAAAATTAGCGACCATTCAGCAGGCCCGAAAAAATGGCCAAGAGGACGCCGCTGTTGATTTCTTCAATCGGCTTAGCAAATCTTCTGTGAAAAAAATGCCCGCTGCTGCTGGCAGCATGGGCAGTGCTGCCCCTGTTGTTTCAAAAGCAACCACCCAAGAGCCGCCCTCAAAAAAGACTAGTCAAACTGCTAAGAGTTTTGCCGTCGTGGCGGCCATAGGCGCATTGTTTTGTGTTTCCATGGGCGTTGCGTTTTGGCTAAACCCAGAAGCGGGAGACCAAATCTTAGCCAAGGTCACTGACATCGTGGAAGAATCAGGCAAACCTCAGCAAAAAGAAGACAAGCAAACACCCAATACTGCTGGTGCTGGTGCTGACGCGAAGGAAGTTCCTCCAGGGGCACCCAACCTCTCTCAACTTGAGCCTAAAGTTGAATTGATTCCGGGTCCTCTGCCACGGACAACTGCGCCTGCATCACCGCCGCTGGCCCCCCCCGAACCTGCCAAAGAAGTTGCAGCCAAAGTGATCACTGAATTGCCAGAGGTAGCCCTTAAAGGACGACTCTGGCTAAAGAGTTTGCCAGCGGATGGCTTCGTTTTAGAACATGAAAGTTTTGAAACAGTGAAAGAAGCCAGAGCATTTATCAAAGACAAAGAGTGGTTGATCAATGCGCGCATTGCACCGGTGTTTACTTTGGGAAAAGACGAAGCCAGATTTGCGGTTATGACTGGCCCCTTCAGGTCTGTTGAGCGCGCTAAAAATACCATTTCGCGCTTGAAGTTGTCTTCCAATGTCACCATCACTTCGGTGCAAATTGCAACCAACCAGTCCGAGCCCAACAAGCCCAACAAACCTTAAACTTAGGTTTGTTAGAGCTTCAGAGCCCATCCATTAGATGGGAGACATGCCGCCCATTTTGACCTCACCCGCAATTTTGGGTGGAATGATCGTGATGGAAATTCGACGATTCAACGGGTTCATGGGGTCTTGAGGCATCGAAGGCACACTGTCACCATAGCCAATGACTTGCGAAATTCGTTCAGTGGGCACCTTCTCCAAAATCAATTCGCGCCTTGCAGAATTGGCCCGCTCGGCAGACAGCTCCCAATTGCTATAACCCACTGTGCCGCCACCGCCGTAGGGCTCTGCATCGGTATAACCCTCAATTTTTAATTTGTGCGTAGGACATTTGTTGGCCACAGCTGCAATTTTTTGAAATTGTTTTTTAGCAAAATCTGACAAAGTGGTGCCCCCTCTTTGGAACAAGGGCTCGCCTGCGTCTTTGAGGGTAATTCGCAATCCATCTGTGGAGTAGTCAATGTCAAAAGGAGCCTTGCCGGTTTGTAGCCCTGCATCGGCCGCAATGAGCGCTTTCAGTTCGTTGGCGACGGGCTCAATGCAAGAGGTGTCAATGCGCTCGCGTTTTGAAATGTTGTCGAACAACATAACCCACACCACAATGAAGAAAGCCATGAGCACGGTGACGAAGTCGGCATAGACCAATTTCCAAGATCCGTGAGCTACCTCTTTTTTGTGTTTCTTGATAAAGCGACTTCGGCGTGACGGTGTTGCTTTTGTTTTAGTACCAGGCCCAGGCTTCAAGGGCAGTTCGGGCGTTTCAATGGCCGCCACTGAAGCTGTGCCGTCAACAGCCCCCGCTGGAGGTACAGGCTGATTGTCTGAAACCGAACTCATACCAATTAACCCGTGAGCTTATTGCCAGATGTGGCCATCACACCCTCAGCCAGCTCTGTCATGGTGGGGCGTTGGTCGGTGAACATCACCTTGCGACCATATTCCACCGCAATCATGGGCGAGAAATTGCTGTAGTTGGCAATGAGAATTTCTTTAACGGCCTCGTAGGGTTTGACATCCTGTGCTGCCAACTGCTCCATGGAACGGCTAATGGGCAGCATCATGGCATAGGCTGAGAAAACGCCCAGCAAAGTGCCAATGAGAGCCTCCGAAATGAGGTCACCAATTTCGCCAGGCCCAATGCCAGTTTTAATGGAGGTCAAGGCATGAACCACACCCACAATGGCGGCCACAATGCCAAAAGCGGGCATGCTGTCGGCCAGTGTGGCAATAGACTCAGAGGGCTCAAGTGCTTCTTGGTTCATCACTTCAATTTCCTGCGCCATGACCGACTCAAGTTGCCCTAGGGTGACGGTTCCGTCCATCATCATGCGGAAATAATCGGTAATGAACTCTACCAGGCGCGTACTTTTGAGCACAGCAGGATATTTTGCAAACAGCTCACTTTGCTTGGGGTCAGAAATATCGACTTCAATAGACAAGGCGCCATCGCGCTTGATCCTTTGAAGCAATTCAAACATCAAACAAAGCAGACCTAAGTTGGCATCTTTGCCAGAATGTGACGGCAGAAAAATTCTGAAAAAAGCCCGAAACAGGCTTTTTAAGTTGCGCCACTTGTTAGAAGCCACCAAGGTACCGACCGCCGCACCAAAAATGATCAAAAATTCTGCGGGCACCCACAATTGTTTGGCGTGACCGCCTAGCCAAAGAAAGCCAACAATCGTGCACCCAATGGCAATGATCCAACCAAAACCAATGTTCATATCTTAAAAGCGGAATACGCTATGAGGTTAAAAGTAATCAAAAAATAGTAGCATCAAATAATGTGCAGAGCATTACAACTTTGAAATACAAAGCCTTTAATGCGCCTGAAAACAGGGCACACAATCCGAGCTCACAATTTTTGGAAAAGTGAATTTGAGTCTAGCTTCGTCATGATGGACTGAGCTGCCTGCAATAGTGCGTTGGATTTAACCAAACCAGCCGTAGCGGTGGCCAAATCAGTGTCTAGCAAGTTACTGCGTTGCACTTCCACATTGTTTTTTTGCACGTCGGCAGCCTCAGTGGCGGCATCCAGTTGATTTTGCAAAAGGCCAGTTTTAACTTGGGCCTGGGTCACTTGTTTCAACACCAATTGAATCTGGTCCATGTCACTGGCTGCCAAAGCCGTTCCGGCATTGAGCTTGTCTCGCACTGAGCCCATGAAGGTCATGACACTTTGAGCCATGCCAGTAGGAGCTGACATGACTTCAGAAAAACTCAAGGCAGTTTCTAAAGTGACATTGGGCGCAACCAAAACGCTTGTGGGCGTTGCTGTTCTTAAGATCTGTGCGCCGTTGGCGTCTTTGGCCTTCGACATTTGATCAACCGTGTTGTACAGGGTGCTTGCCTGCTGCCCCAAAGTTTTGAGTCCATCAATGCCTAAGGTGCCATTGCCTGCTTGAACCATCATCTGCTGAAATTTGGTCAAAGCCAAATTGATGTTGTTCAATTGTGAGTCGGTCGATGTCAATGAAGCCATGATGTGATTTTGATTCACTTTGAACATGGCGAATTGGGCATTGTCCAAATCAATCTGCACACCCAAGCCAGCCGCCAAGGCATCGTCAGACGCCACTTGGTACTTACGGCCTGAAGAAATTTGCTGCTGATACTTCACCACATCAGAGGTGTGTTGCTGCATTGAGGAAACACCGCTGTCAAAGACCTGTTGGCTGCTAATTCTCATGGTGTAGGTCCTTGCTTAAAAATTTTCACGACAACATGCCCAACAAAGTGTCAAACATCTGTTTTCCTGTTTGAATCAATTTGCTGGAGGCGTTGTAAAGCTGTTGATATTTGACCAAGTTGGCCGCTTCTTCGTCCAAGTTCACTCCTGTGATGGAAGACTTTTGGTTGGCCAAGCTTTTTTCTAAAGCTTCATCAGATCGCAGGGTATTTTTCCAAGTGGCAATGGTGGTGGCCACGCTGCTTGTGATGAAAGTCACGGGCGAAGTAAATGAATCACGTTTGCCCTGCAAAGCGGCAGAAGCGCTGGCGTCCATGTTGGTGAACTGCGAGTTGTCAAAGGTGCCGACCACCTTGAACTGACGTGCATCAAACTCTGCCTTGCTTAAGGCCGCATCGAGGGTCTGACGATAGTTTTTGCTGAGAGGATTGGAGCCCTCTACAAGCTCGCTGTAGACATAAGAAGAGCCATCTGTTTTTTTCCAAAGGCCATCGAGCAAAGCTTTTCCAGCCGTGTCACTCACAATGCCAGTCAGGGGTGTAGGGCTAGAAGTGATGGAGGCAAAACCAAATATCGGCGCAATGGCATTGCCAGCGGCGTTGGTAATTTGATTGACAGTTTGCACAAGTTGAGTGGCCAGCAAATTGATGCTTTTTTGCACAGTGGGTACAAAATTCTGAATCAGATGAACATAAGCACCCGCTTTGCCATCTTGCAAAATAGTTTGGCCAGCAATCATCACAGAATTGCCATTGGCATCAAGTTGTGGCGTGATGCCATCGCTTTGCTTTTGCGCCACTGAAGGCATCACCAGCTTCACATAAACCGGATTGCGTCCATCCAAAGAGGCCACCTTGACTCTGAGGTCACTTAGCGGCATATCACTGCGAATAATGTTCGTACCTGATGAATTGGTAAATCCATTGGCAATTTCGCGATCTACCAAGTGTTGTCCATTGAGCAAATAGCTGGCTGTCGCATCTTCATTGATCAAGGTGGTGCCGCCGACCAGCTCTTGAAGCTTGCCCACAATGCGATCTCGTTCGTCTAGCAAGTCTGCTGAGGCCGCAGCCAAACCAGGAATGGCTGCAGCGCGAATTTTGGCATTCACCGAAGCCAGTTGTGGCGTGAGTGAATTGGCCTGATTCAGCACATCGGCCAGCGCTTGCGACGCATTGCTTGAAATTTGACCCACAGAATTAGCCAAACCACGTACCCGATCGGCAACCAAGCGTGCATTGCCAATCAAACTTTGCTGGTAAGCAGCGTTGCTAGGCTCATTGGCAATAGAGCCAGCAGCATTGAAAAAATTGCCCAAGGCAGTGGCAATAGACGTATCAGGCTCAGTGAGCATGGCATCCAAGGGTGCAACCGACTGCGTCAGTGCCTGGCTATAACTGGTCTTGCTTTGCTGCGACAGCAATTGACCTTGCAGCAAATTGTCAAAATAACGTGTGAAACCTTCAACGGCAAATGATGTGCCAGTGAGATCCATCGAAGAAGGCGACAAGCCATTGACCCGAACACTGGAAGTGCGGCGCACATATCCCTCAACAGACGAACCTGTGACGTTTTGGGAAGTGACCAACATGCCCGACTGAGCGGACTGAAGTCCGGCCATGGCGCTGTCGAAGAGGGCTGCTGTTCTCACTGAATGATTCCGATGTGCTTAAGGCTTTACGGCATTGGCAGCAGAGTTGATTAACTGCGCTGCTTGGACCTGCTGAATCATTTGCTGGGCCATGGCTTTGCCAAAGCCAAAACCGCCCTGCGCCGCCATGTTGTTGGCCAATTGTTCATCTGCCAAACTCAAATAGGCCGCACTGCTGCCACTTTTGTTGCTCTCGCTGAAAACGGAATTGCGTATCTCGCGCATCATCTGGCGCAACAGCACAGCCTCAAAGTCTTGAGCAGTCTGTTTGATTTTCTGAACCTGCGGCGTGTCTGCAACGCCGCTAGAAAGCGGCTTTGCAGAAATCAGACCAGAGACAATGAGGTCGGCCATGTTAAATAATTTCCAACTCAGCTTGCAATGCACCAGAAGTTTTCATAGCTTGCAAAATAGACATCAAATCTTGCGGTGTGACGCCCAGCAAGTTGATGGCGCGGACCACTTGCTCTAATGAAGCGCCTTCTTCGACGCGCACCATTTGACCTGCAGGGCCAGGATCGATGCTGACACGCTCATTGCGTTGGTTCACTGGGCGGTTGCGAGAAAACAATGATTGTGGAACCACTTGATTGCTGGCTTGTACTTGGATGGTCAGATTGCCATGGGTGACAGCGAAAGGCGCCAAACGGACTGACTGATTGACCACCACAGAACCAGTGCGAGCATTGATGACCACCCTCGCAATGTCTACAACAGGTTGAATTTCGAGTTCAAGCAATTGCGCCATCACATTGACGCGTTGTGCTCTTTGAACGGGTACACGAACAGAAACAGTTCTGGCATCGATGGCCGTTACTGCATTTTCTTCACTTACCACCTTAGAGATGGCTTCAACAGCCCGCTGAATTTGAGCGTAATCCACTTTGTGAAAATTAAACTCAACCACAGGGTCCAAATCGGCTTCTGGCGCAGCTTGCTCCACAATACCGCCGCTTGGAATGCGACCCGATGACAACTGATTGATGGTGGTTCTGGCCATGGCAGTGCTCACAGAGGCACCTGGAATCACAATGGATCCTTGTGCTTGTCCATAGACTTGACCGTTGGCAGCCTTCAAAGGCGTCATGATGAGAGTGCCGCCGCGCAAACTACGGGCACTGGTTAAAGAGGATACGGTGACATCCATGGTCTGACCAGGGCGGGCCAATGCGGCCAACTCTGCTGTCACCATGACTACAGCGGCGTTGCGGGCTTGCAGATTGATGCCGGGTGGAATAGAAACACCCAGTGAATTGAGCATGGTAATGACTGACTGACCCGTAACAGGGTTGGCGCCAGAATTGTCGCCAGTACCGTCTAAGCCCACTACCAAGCCATAGCCAATCAATTGATTGGGGCGTAACCCCGACACCACGGCCATGTCTTTCAAGCGCGCCGCCATGACTTCTGACATGCCGAATACAAAAGCTGCGATCAAAAACCACTTAGAGAAAGTTCGATTGGTCATGGCCTCAGCCTCAGTTAGGAGAAAACTTGGTGAACAATTTGGTCAAGAAACCAGGGCTCTGAATTTGGTCAGTGATACCCTGACCCCGGTATTCAATGCGCGCATCAGCCACTTGAGATGACAACACAGTGTTACCCTGCAAAGTAGAGGGCGACACAATGCCGCCAAAGCGAATCACTTCTTCTTCGTGACCGACGGCCAAGCGTTTTTCACCGGCTACATTTAAATTGCCGTTCGTCAGCACTTCCACAACAGTGACCGTGATCGTGCCTAAGAATTGGTTAGAGGCAGAGGACCCACCTTTGCTGTCAAAGTTGGTGTTGCCGTTGGTATTCAGGCCGCCATTGAGGGTTGTGGGTGCTGCAGTGCCATTGCGGATGTTAAAGCCAGCATTCAATCCATTTGAAGACAAGCGGCGGGCGTTGGTGCCAATGTCTTTGCTTGCACGGGTTGTTTCATTCAACATCACAGTAAGGGTGTCGCCCACTCGAACAGCACGTCGCTCTTCAAAAAGACCTCTGTGTGTTGTAGCAGCAGGCCTTGAGGTAGGAACCAAAGAACCTTTGGAAGTAGAAACGACGGCTTGAGTTTCAGGGCGCGCTGTTGTGTCGCCATTGACTAAGGATTGCTTTGAGGCAGAGGGTAACTCTGCACAACCTGCCAAAATAGCGGCTACTGAAATAAGGAAAGAGAGTTTTTTCATCACAGTTGTCCTAACTTTTGCAGCATTTGATCGGAAGCCGAAACTGACTTGGCTGTAATTTCATAAGCACGCTGTGCAGCGATGAGTGAGACCAACTCTTCAGCCACGTTCACATTCGATTGCTCGGTGTAATACTGGGTGATGGATCCCATGCCGTCTTTGCCAGCAACACCCACTTGAGCCTCACCGGAAGACATGGTTTCGTAGTACAAACCACCGCCCGCAGAAGCCAAGCCTGTTGGGTTGACAAAGTTCACCATTGCAATTTGATCGGCTTGAGCTGGGGCTGTCGAGTCGGCCAAGTTATAGCTCACGGTGCCGTCGGTTCCAATGGCAACCGTGGTTGCTTTAGAGGGAATCACGATACCTGCAGCACCGGCGCTGGCAGATGTGATGCTGCTTTGTCCCAACAACAAATTGCCACTGGCTGTCACAATTTGACCCTTGTCGTTGCGCATGAAATTGCCTGCACGTGTGTAAGCCACGCCATTGGCTGTTGATACAGCAAAGAAACCATTGCCATTGATGGCCATGTCCAAGGGGTTTTGGCTTTGTACCAAAGAGCCCGCGTTGTTAATGCGCTGAGTGGCTGCAATGCGAGCACCGTTACCTGCTTGCAAGCCAGCTGGCACGTAGCTGGCAGAATCTTCGTTCAAGCCAGGTGCACGAATATTTTGATAGAGCAGGTCTTCAAAAATAGGGCGAACGCGTTTGTAGGCTGTGGTTGAAACATTGGCCAAATTGTTGGAGATGGTATCCAAGTTGGCCTGTTGTGCATCCATGCCAGTTTTGGCAACCCATAATGATCTCAACATTTTCTAGCTCCTTCATTCACGGGTGTTTAAACCCTGGACAAGGACATCAAAGCCCCTGCAGATTTTGAATTTTGTTCAGCAACTTGAACCAAACGAATGTTCAAGTCAAACAAGCGGTTTTGCGCAATCATTTGAACCATGGCCTGTGCTGCACTGACATTGCTGCTTTCTAAAGAAGCAGGCACCAAACGAATGTCATCTAAAGATGCCAAATCTTGGGTAGAGGTAAACAAACCGTCGGCCTGACGTTCCAAAGTGTGTGGCGCTGGGTTGACCAACTTCAAACGTGCCACAGGCGTTTCAAATTTTTGGCCTGGCAATGTGGCTGTGATCGTGCCATTGGACTGAATGGTCACATCTTGACTACCTACCGGAATTTGAATGGTTTGGTTTTGCTCATTCAAAACACTCAAGCCCGATGAGTTGACCAAAAAACCTTGCGCGTCCATGTGAAATTTGCCAGCACGTGTGTAGGCTTCTTGGCCGTTGCTGCGAAGTACCGCAAACAAGCCTTGATCTTGAATGGCTGCGTCCAATGCATTGCCCGTGGCAGTCACTGCGCCTGGCGTCCAGTCTGCGCCAGGTGTTGAATCAACAACAAAGGCGCGAGAGTCTGCACTGCTTCCGTTCACAGGAACGGCCCGAAATGAAGACAGCATTTCTCTAAAACCTGGCGTTTGCAAATTGGCCATGTTGTGCGATGTTGTGGCCAACTGCCCCATGGCGCTTTTGGCACCGGTCATGGCAGTGAAGACAAAACGATCAATCATGATTTAGGCCAGGTGTGTTAAGAAGTTAAAAAGATCAACCGACCATTTGCAATGTGTCGCGCAATGTCTGGTCAACGGCTTTCAAGCTTTGTGAGTTGGCGCTGTAAGAACGTTGCAAAATCATCAAACGAACCAGTTCGTTGGCCAGGTCAACGTTGGATGCTTCAAGTGCTTGGCTGCGAATTTCGCCCAATACACCCGTACCAGCTCGGCCTACGGTGACGCCCGTGCCGTCTTTTTCGGTACCAGTCATGTTGGATGCAGCAAACGCATTCTTACCAACCGGAATAAGGCCTTCTTCGGTGTCAAAACTCACCATGGCAACTTGGCCAATGAATTGTTGTTTGCCAGTGCCATAGACACCGACGATGCGGCCTTCATTGTCAACTGTGACCTTGGTCAAGCGTGAAACAGGCTCACCATTTTGGATGCTCTTGGTCATTTGGAAAGCGCCTGCGTGAAGCTGAGTGCCTGACAAATCAAGATCCAAAATCAAGTCAGAACTGCCACCCGCTTGGTTGGTGAGACGGCTGGTCAACTTGGTGGTTGTTTTGAACATGGGATCGCCAGACAAAGAGTCTTTCACGATGGAGTCGATGTTCTGGCCACCCATGAAACTGAGCTTGGCAACTGTTTTATAGCCTGTGCCGTTGGCACCTTGTGTTTCTGGGTTGGCGGCGCGACTGGAAAATGTAGAGCTGTCTTGGTAGTCGTAAAACTTGCCATCAATCGATGCGTAGACTTCCACTTGTGAAGTAGTGGTGGTCAAAATTTCACCAGAAGTTTTTTTGTTTGTGGCACCTGTGACAGGAATTTCTGTGCCTTCAGGCGTGATCAAAGTCATCGACAAGGGGCGCTTGAAAGTAATCGCTGCGCCAGAGGTAGAAGTACCAATTGCGCCAGACACTGTGATGTTCGTGCCATTGATTGCGGTGATGGTTGTGCCAGTGTCCGTTGTTCCCAAATACACCTTGTCTCCAACCGCTAAGCCAGCTGCTGATGTCACGGCAACTGTTGTAGCTGCGGCCAATGTGTCGGCAGTGGTTGTGGTTGCATTGTCTTTGTTGAAAAACGAAATAGATGCGCCACTGGGAACTGTCACGTTGGCACTTGTTGTGAGCGAAGTAGCACCAGCGGTGTAGGTTGCTACCGTTACACCAGAATCAACGCCATTGATAAACACTTTCATGCCAGCAGTTACTGTTACCGCTGCGCCTGCACTGCTTGGCGCTGCTGTTAAAGAGACGGTTGTGCCAGCTGATGTAGCACTTGCCAAGGTTGAGGCAACCGGTGCTGTGTTCACACGCAACACGGTTTCCCTGTTCAAAGTTACGTTGGTCGTGCCCAATGTATTGGGCGATGCTGCAGTGCTGGGTGTGTAGGTATACCCTGTAGCACCCGAAGTGATTGACAATGTTGAATCATTGATGCGGCGGTAGTACACCTCTAAGGTGTGTGAATTACCTGAATTGTCAAAAACGGTCTGTGTGGTTTTGTTGTTGTAAGTGGCCTGAGTGGGGTCAAATGAAACGTTGGCTGTTTTGGTAAACGCTGTGGAAGTGGAGTCCAGCATGGCCGACAAAGTGGAATAGGTGGTGGCATTGCCTGGCAAGTTGCTGTCGGGCATGCGCAGCAAGCCGTTGTTCTTAATCAAGTCATCCGTCATTTGATTGCCATCAACCGTGGGCTGATAGCCTGTCAGGTACATGCCATTTTCATTGACGATGTAGCCGCTCTTGTCCACTCCAAATTGACCATTGCGCGAGTAATAAACGGCAGAAGGGTCAACTGTTTCTGCACTGCCAGAGCCTTGCAGCAAACGGAACATGCCTTTGCCACTGATGGCCAAATCCAAAGGATTGGCAGAGTTGGTAATGGCACCTTGCGTCATGGCCCTGCGCACACCCAAAGTTTGGCTACCTTGCCCGGTTGCCGGCTGGTCAGACGAGTTGCTGCCATTCAGAAACTGCGTGGCAAACACATATTCGCCAGATTTGTAGCCAATGGTGTTGGCGTTGGCAATGTTGTTACTCACGGTGTCAATGGCTTGGGAAACGTTTTGCAGTCCAGAGAGTGCGGTTGCGATATTGCTCATGTCAATGTCCTCGGGTTAATCTGTTGGTTCAAAAATAAATTAAATGGCCAGCCACTTGACGATGTCAGTGGTCAAAATGTTGCGTCCATCGCTCAGACCGACTTTCATGTCTGCGCCTTCTTGACCGATGCTTGCCACCATGGCGCCCACATAGGGTTTGGGTGAAGAAGTTTTGCCTTGTGCATCTTTGGCAGTCAGTTCAAGCGTGTAAATGCCAGAGGCCACTTGCTTACCAGCATCGTTGCCACCATCCCAAATGAAATCGCTCATTCCTGCGGGGGTGGGTCCGAAATCAAACTGATTGACGATTTGTCCGCTGGCATCGCGAATCACGGCTTTCAAGGAGTCGGCGGGTGCATCCAACTTGGCTGCCATGCCCACGGCGTGTCCAGCGTAGTAAATCTGTGAGCCTTCAGCCAAAGCTGTTTTGCCAACACTTGAAGACAAGTTCATGAAATTAGCCGATTGCATCTGCGCCACCAAAGAGGTCACCGATGTGTTCAATTTGTTAATGCCATCCACCTGGTTCAGCGCAGCCAGCTGTGAAGTCATGGCGGCGTTGTCCATGGGGTTCATCGGATCTTGGTTTTGCAGTTGCACCGTCAACATTTTCAAAAAATTCTTTGAAAGATCAGCTGAAGAAGTGCCATTGCTGGTCGCCGGTACGGGCGGTGCAAAGCGGTCATAAACAGGAATGTTATTGATCGTTGTTGACATGATTGCTTCCTTTATTTGCCAAGATCCAGCGTCTTGAGCATGAGTTGCTTGGTGGTGTTCATCATCTCAATGTTGAACTGGTATGCGCGTGATGCAGACACCATGTCGACCATCTGCTCAGCTGGGTTTACGTTGGACATGGTGATGTAGCCTTTAGAGTCGGCCAAGGGATGGCCAGGGCGGTATTCCATCCTTGGTTCAGCGTTGCTTTCTACAATGCGAGCTACCCTCACACCTTGGCCCACTCGGCCTGCACGAGCTTCAGATTGCAATACCACATGGCGTGCGCGGTAAGCTTGACCATCCGCGCTCACAGCGCTTTCGGCATTGGCGACATTGGACGCGATCAAGTTCAGGCGCAATGACTGCGCCACCAAACCTGTTGTACCGACATCAAAAGTGCCTAACAAGCTCATGATGGCTGTCCTGTGATGGCCGACAAGCGCGTGCGAAAGGAAGAGCCTAAGAAGCTGATAGCGGCTTCAGTGAAAAAGGCGTTCTTCACAAAGTTGCCACGCTCAATGTCGGGGTCTACTGTGTTGCCATCTAAAGAAGGCTGAACACCCACTCGAAACATTTGCTTGGGCGACTGAACAGAAGAAGTCATGTGAATGTGGCCCTGATGCGTGCGTTCGAGGCTCACAGAATTTGTATTGTTTTGGCCAGACAAGCGCTGCATCAACACCGATTGAAAATCGATGTCGCGCGCTTTGTAATTGGGCGTGTCTGCGTTGACCAAGTTTGAGCTGAGCAATTCATGGCGAAGACTGCGCAACTTGAGTGCGGCTTCTCCAAATTTCAGCGAGTCAAATTGAGGGACGGTGTTCACGTTAGATCCAATAAATTAATCAAATTTCTCAGATACTTCGCAAACAGCGTGCCAACCCACTAAAACTTCCAAAAACACCATAGTTGGGTGCTTTAAGTGGTACAAATAGCCCAAAACCGATCCTTAACTGGTTTTCACGGCAAAAATTGCAGGCCTGCCTTGTTGGCCCTTGGCAATTTATGCCGCGAAAACACAAGCTCAGAGATTTGAATTGGCAGAGTCCTCAGACAACAGTGAAGAAAAAGAACTAGACCCGACGGAGCGGCGGCTTGAACGCGCGCGCGAGGAGGGGCAGTTCGCCCAATCTCGAGACCTCACCACTTTCTTGGTGCTTTTGCTGTTTGCCGCTTTTTTTGTGGGGGTTGGCGGTTTTTTAATGACGGGCATGGTGGAGTTGGTCAAGCAAGGCCTGACGTTTGGCGTCAGTGAAGACTGGCAAAGCCACTTGAGCGACTGGGCCAGTGGCCCCTTGTTCGTCGCCATGATGTGGATTTTGGCCATCGTGCTGCCCTTGTGGTTGGTCTCAGCCTTGGCGCCTTTGGCCATGGTGAAATTTCAGCCGGTTTGGGCTTTCAAACTCAATCCTGACAGGCTTGACCCTTTTGCAGGCCTTGGCCGAATTTTTTCTACTGACACCCTGACCGAGGTAGCCAAGAATATTTTGAAGGTCATTGTGGTGTTTGGTGTGGGCGTGGCCTATGTCACCAGCCTCATGGGCAACCTCAGCGTTTTATCCAGACAGGATTTAAACCAAGCGTTGGCCAACAGTTTGGGCCTCATTGAAACGGGCTTGCTGCTGCTGTTGTTGCCCATTTTGGTGGTGGCAGCGGTAGACGTGGTCATTCAGTGGTTCAGCTTCTCAAAGAAAATGAAAATGAGCCCAGAAGAGTTGAAGCAGGAGATGAAAGAGAGTGAGGGCTCGCCTGAATTGAAATATCGTCTCAGACAGCGGCAGCGTCAAATTGCCACATCGCGCATGATGTCTGCAATGGAAAAAGCGGATGTGGTGCTGGCCAACCCCGATCACTATTCTGTGGCTCTCAGGTATGACGCGGAAAAAATGCGTGCCCCCATCGTGGTGGCCAAAGGCATGGACGAAATAGCCTTGCTGATTCAGCGCGTGGCCAATGAAAACCAAGTGCCGGTAGCCCGCATTCCGCCCCTGGCCAGGTTGCTACACAAACATCTCAAGGTGGGAGAACCAATTCCTGCGCCTTTGTTTGAGGTTGTGGCCAAGGTGCTGGCTTGGGCCTATGAGTTGAAGCAAGCAACTGCGGCAGACGACTTGCCTCTGCCAGAAATTGGCGCTTTGCCAGACTTAGAGCCTGGGGCCAAAACCAGCGCGAATTAATTCGAAGGGTGCCTCAAAGGCGGTTTGAACCAAGTCTGTGAAAGACGGCAACAACAAAACCACCACCACGAAGGCCACAGGAATCATGATGGCGAAGCCCACCGAGAAAAGGTTCATTTGTGGGCTAACCCGCGCCAAGATGGCTTGCGTCATGTTAAACAAAAAGTAAATCACGATGCCAGGCAGGGCCAGCACCAAACCTAAGGTGAAGGCATCTTGAACCAAGCCCAGCACAGAACTCCAGTTCCAAGCAGTTGGCCAAGTTCCCAATGGCAATACCTTGAAGCTTTGCACCAACAACTCAAGCATGACCAAATGAATGTTCAGTGTGAAGGCCAAGGCAATGGCCAACAAGCCTAAAAACTCGCCGACCAAACCTGAAGCCAAATTGGCGTCTTGTTGCAGTGTGGCCGCAAAACTCAAACCAGATTGCTGCGACAGCACGTCGGCCAGCATGTCAACCGCCGTCAGGCCAATTCTGACCATCCAGCCCGATGTGAGGCCGACAGCCAATTCAACAAACACCAAGGCATACCCTGGCGGCATGCTGTCTAAAGCAGGAAGGTCGGACTGCACAAGCGGAACCAGTGCAAACGCAATGACCAAGGCCAGCAACACTCGCAATCGCATTGGGGCTGACCTGAATGCAAACAAGGGCATGGTCATGAAGCAACCAAGGAGTCGCACAGAAATCAGCATCCAGAGGGTTGCTGTTTGGGTCATCCAATCTGGGCTGATCGGCAGCATGAGGCTTACCTCAGAATGTCAGGCAGCTCTTGAATAACCTCACGCAGGTAATCCACAAAGATTGCCAAACTCACAGGCCCGGCAATGAGCATGACCACCGCGATGACCACCAGCTTTGGGATGAATGCAATTGAGCTTTCGTTAACCGAAGTCGCTGCTTGAACAATACCAATGACCAAGCCCACAATGAGCAGGCTGATGAGGATAGGACCACTCAGAACGAATGCCATCCACAGTGCTTTGAAGGCCACTTCAATGACAAAGCCTGAATCCATCTTAGGTAACCTTGAAACTGTTTACCAAGGAAGCGGCCAGTAAAGACCAGCCGTCTGCCAATGCAAATACCACCAACTTGAGAGGCAATGAGAACATCATGGGTGAGACCATGACCATACCCAGTGAGGTCAAAATGCTGGCTACTGCAAAATCAATGGCCAAGAAGGGCAGGTAAATGAGGAATCCAAACAGGAAACCAGTTTTAATTTCAGACACGGCAAAGGCGGGAATGAGAACCGTCATGGGCACATCGGCCCGGGTTTCAATGGGTTTGCCCCAAAGTTTGGCAAAGAGGCTGAGGTCGTCTTTGTTGGTTTGGCTCAGCATGAACTGCTTCAATGGCTCAGTGCCAATGTTCACCGCTTCTTCAAAACCAATTTTGCCGCTGGCCAAAGGCAAATAGGCATCTCGGTACATGGACTCAAGCACGGGGTTCATAACAAAAAATGTCAGAAACACCGACAGCCCAATCAAGACCAAATTGGGCGGCATGCTTTGCAGTCCCAAGGCTTGTCGCAGCATTGAAAACACAATGAGAATTCGAATGAAGCTGGTCATGAGCATGAGCGCAGCCGGCAAAAAAGAAAGGGCCGTTAAGGCCAGTAAAGTTTGCACGGGAACGGCATATACTGTGCCGGCTTTGGAGGTGTTTGAGGTGACCAGCGGTAAGTTTTGAGCTGCAGCCCAACCACAACACAGCAGGAGGGCAATGGCGACCAGCCATTTGAGGTTGAAGAGCCTCATGCGCTGTTCTTTCTAGAAAGCAATGTCATGAGTTGGCCCGCAAAGCCAGAGGGCAATGAACCAGAGTTGGCCATGGGTTCAAAATCGTCTAACTCTGCCAACAAACTGATGTGTGTTGGGGTATGGCCCAAGGCCAAAATTCGATCTTGCATGCGAACCACCAACAAACGTTCGCGCGGGCCCACTGGAAAGGCAGCCAACAATTGAATTTGCCCGCCCACTGTGGCGCTTTGAGCGCCTCGGCGGAATAGCCAAACCACCACGGCTGCCAAGACCACCAGCAAGCTGAGTGTGACCAAACCTAACCAAGCCCCTCCCCAGACAGACGACGATGAGCCAGAAGCGCCACTGGAAACGGGCGCCGACAAGGCTTGCGCTTGAGCGGCAATGGCAGAAATGCCTAAGTAGACAAATGCTGAAAGACGCGACAAGGAGGAAAGTAAGGTCAATTTTTAGATTTCCGTAAACGCTCCGATGGTGAAATGATATCAGTCAAGCGGATGCCATAGCGGTCGTCCACGATGACAACTTCGCCTTGTGCAATTAAACAACCGTTAACCACCAAATTCAAGGGCTCCCCGGCTTCTACATCCAACTCAATCACCCCGCCGTTTTGAACCGACATGAGGTCACCCAAAGGCATTTTGGTCCGGCCCAACTCAATCATGACCTTCACGGGCAGGTCCATGATCATGTCCATGTCGTGAATGGCTGGTTTTGCGGTGTCTGCTTCGGGAGCTGGCACCTTGCCCCAATGGGTTAAGTCATCAGAGTGCCCTTTTTCAATCTGCTCGGTCACAGGTCACCTTCACTTTTCTGAATTTGTTCATCTAATTGGTTCAGGGCCTTAGCGGCATTGGCCAAATCGGTTTGTGCCTGGGCGGGAACGTCAAGGCTGCCAAGGTATTGACCGGAAGTTGCACCCTCAAAGTCTTCAATTTTGGGAATGACCGGTGCGGCATTCATGTGCTCCACTTTCAGGGCGTAATGGCCATTTCTGACTCCATAACGCCCGCTGAGTATGCTGACGCCATCGACCATGAGGCGCACCGGTGCCGATAAATCAATGGGCAAAACTTGTCCCAAAGACAAGGACAGCAATTGCGCCACAGAAAGTTCTTTTTCACACAAGACGGCCACAGACTCGACGGGCTTGGCATACAACTGATGCTGCAGGCTTCGGCTCCAGCCACCCGGTTGCCCCGAAGCTTCGGACGTATTGGATGTGGTGTTGGGCGTTTGCCAACTCAGTGCGCGCTTGGGCAGACACAAATCAACCCTCAATTCGAGCAAGTTGAAGTGGATTGCAAATTGGGCGTGCAATACCGTATCTTTGTGAGAGGCTAGCCTGAGCGAGGAGAGTTGTTGCTCTTGCCTGAGGGTTTGCAATCTAATGGGATAAGCTGTTTGCCAAGCTGCTTCATAGGCCGTGGCCAGTGTTTCAAGCAAACGTTGCCGAATACCCAATTCAATGTGCGTGAGTTTGCTGCTTCTTGGTTTGATGGGAATGATGCCGGCGCCGCCAAACAAACAATCTACGGCCGCAGCCACCCAGCGAGAGTCAAAGCTCCAAGCACAAAGTGTTTGAAGCGCATCGATTTCAAAGACTTGAATGTCTGCAAAAGAGGGCGCTTCGAGCACAAAGGCTTCGTAAGTTTTCATCTCCATGTTGCCAGCCAAAATCTTGATTTCAGCCGGAACCAAGGTGGACATAGACTGTCGCCACTGCGCCACAAATTGCATGTGCATGGCATCCAGCTGCTCGCGGTCCCAGTCTTGCGAGACTTGGGTGTCCAAGCCCTCTAGGGCTTCTTTGGCAAATGGAAATTGCATGTTGTCTGGGTTGGTGTTCATAAGTTTCTTCTAGGCTCAAAGCTTTACGCATAGAGATAAACTTGGTTTGAGCCTATTTCGCGGGCGCGGATGGCCCCCGCTTCACGTTGGGTCAAAACCTTGGTTGGGTCGCCAGCAGTATGGTTGTCGCTAGAGCCTCGCTCTTGGTAATCTGCAAAATTTGCAGCATTGGAGGATGCAGACTGGCCTTGTTGACGCATATCAAGCTGCAACTCCAAACCCATTTGCTGAAATTGCTCACGCAATTGCGGTGCACTTTGTTCCAATCGGGTTTTGGTGGAGTCGCTCACGCCTTCCACAATGAGCAAGGCGTTGCCGCGTTCATCGAGCTTCAGCTCAATGGTGAATTTACTTTGATCGGGGGGGGTGAGTTCCATCACCACATGGCCGCCGCCTTGCTTCACCATCTTCTGAATTTCTAGCTGTATTGCGCCGGCATCCAATCGCACTTCATGAGGAACCAGGGGCGCTGCACGTTCTTGCGATTGCATGGAAATCCAATCCATCACAGTCGTTACGGGGCGCTGTGGCCCACCCACCAAGCTGCTGACAAAACTCGACGAAATATCTTCTAAGCTTTGAGTCGTTTCCGCTCGAGGAGCCTCTTGCGCAAGCGCTGTTGAATTGGGGCTTGCACCTGACACAGATGCAGCGTCCAATCTGTTGGACGAAGCGACTGTGGTATTTTGATCTGTTCTGGTGATAGATTGAAGTTGGCTAAATGCAGTAGCCGTGGCGTCAATTTCTGTTGTGGCTGCCGCTTGAATACCTGTTGTCTTGCCGTTCAAAGTGAGGTTGGCTTGTTGCAGTTGAGCATCTGACTTGGCCAATTTGGCATCAAAATTAAATGCACTTTCTTGAACTGTCTGAGCGCGCGCATCAGCTTGAGTGTTTGAAGAAACAGCTATTTGAGCCCCTTGATTTAAATCCGTTTTGACAACGCTTACACCATTCAAACTGGCTTCAGTCAAAGCTGTGGCGGGTGCATTTTTTGGGCTGGGCTCATTGGTGGTCATAGCCACAGCCACGTCTTTTGAAACACTGGCCCTCTGAGAGATTGCGTCAGCCTTGAGAGCCAAGGGTGAGACGGAAGTACTTTGCGCTTCAGTCGAATTGGCCGCTAGCTTTGTTGTTGCAACCGACTCTCCGCCCGCTGCCAGGCTTTGTGCTGGCGCATTGGCTGCATTATGTTGTGATGCCTCCGAAATGGAACCATTGCCCAAGCTTTGACTGTTGGTATTTAAAGTGGGCTGGTTCTGTGCCAGTGCCACATTTGCAGGCGATGCAACTTGTGCACCTTCTGGCAAATTTGGATCAAGGATTGGGCCTGGGCCTGGGCTTGAAATTGGACCTGTGCCTGAGGCTGACGCTGACGCCTGCAATGCTAGGCCAGAGCTCGAAGTTGTGCCGACAGAAAGTACCGTCGAGCCTGCGCCAGAATTGGAAGCCTCGGGTGCAGCCAGATTGGCCGCTGATGCGGACATTTGTGCTGCCAAATTGGCTGCAGCCAACTCTGCGCCTTGCAATTGATTGGCTGAATCGGGTGTTGTGGTAGCTTGCGCTATAGCCTCTGAGGCCTTAGGTGTCTCAGAGCTTATAGATGCCTCAGATGCATTAGTGGCCTCAGTCCATACAGTGCCAGACACCGAATTTTGAGCTGTAAATTGAGCTGCACCAGCCTGACCTGCCATGGCAAAATTTGCATCTCCCACCGCATTCATGAGCACTTCTGCCGGCAAAATTTGCAGGTCTGCAGCTTTCTTGCCTGTTTCGTCTAGCTTGTCCAAAGGTGTTGTTTCAGAGGCCTCGGTGGTGACTGCCGAAGGCTGCATGGCAGCTGCCAGCTCCTCTGTAAAGCCTTCTTCTGGCGCTACGGCCAAAGGCTCTAGTGCGTCGCCAGAAAGGGTTGGAACGGCTGCAGAAGTTGGATTCGATACAAAGATGGCCATGATTTAATTTCCCAAATTTCAACCATGTCATGCAACTTCAGTGCCACCTTGCTATTTACTGAGTTGGCGCGCCTGTAAAACGTCTTCGAGGGCCTTGTCCTCGTCCTTTTCAAGTTGGTGCTGGCGCTGCAGTTTGCGCTTGGCTAAAAAAGATTGGAGGGTTTTGAGGCGTTGGGCATCGTGCAAGGCTTTGTCTAGCGCCTCACGGCTTTGTGATTTCAAGGCCTGCACCTCGGGCTCTTGCGATTTGGCCGTAGCCCGCAAATTCAGCCCGAAGTTGGCTTGGGTTTGCAAATTCAAAACCGTATCGCCTTCTTTCGCCGCCTTCACCCACTGGGTCTCGTATTCCTTGGCATAGGACTCAACTTGCAAATTGAAATTGCGCACCCGCTCATACTCGGCCTGAACCCGTTTGGACTGCGCCACAGATCGGTCTTTGCGCAATTTCAGCATTTGCTGAAGCACTTCAAACACGCGACTGCTCATATTTTGGAAGCCCTTGCAATGCTGCTCAATGCCGTCACACTGCCTTCCAAGTCAGCCACCTGATGCGACTCTTGTTGCAGAAAAGTTTGAATGTGCGGCCACAAGCGAAGCGCCGCATCTAAGTCGGGGTCGCTGCCCTGCATGTAAGCGCCCATGGCCACCATGTCGCGACTGCGTTCATGCCGGCTAATCAACTGCTTAATGCGCCGTGCCGCCAACACATGGTCTTGCGTAGCCACTTTGGGCATCACCCTAGAAATAGATTTTTCAATGTCGATGGCGGGGTAGTGACCTGAGTCTGCCAACTCACGCGACAAGAAAATGTGCCCATCTAGCACCCCGCGCGCAGCATCGGCCACGGGGTCGTGTACTTCGTCGCCTTCTAGCAGCACGGTGTAAAAAGCCGTTAAAGAGCCTTCAGGATGTTCGCCGTTGCCTACTTTCTCAACCAGCGCAGGCAGTTTGCCAAACACGCTGGCAGGATAGCCCCGGGCCACCGGAGCTTCGCCCAAGCTCAAGCCAATTTCGCGTTGGGCCATGGCGTAGCGGGTGAGGCTGTCAACAATGAGCACCACATGCTTGCCTTGGTCTCTGAACCATGTGGCCACGTCGGTGGCGTATTCGGCTCCTTTGGCGCGCGCTAAAGGCGAGGTATCGGCAGGCGAAGCCACCACCACCGCGCGAGCTTTAGACACTTCGTCCAATTGGTCGTCGCAAAACTCGCGCACTTCGCGGCTGCGCTCGCCCACCAGCGCAATCACAATGACATCGGCCACGCAATTGCGCGTGAGCATGGACAGCAACACACTCTTGCCCACGCCAGAACCAGCAAACAAGCCCATGCGCTGGCCACGCCCCACCGACAACATGGCATTGATGGCGCGCACACCGGTGTCTAGGGGTTCGTGAATGGGCTTGCGCTTGAGTGGGTTGGGCGAAGCAAAGCGCATGAGGCTGTCGCTCCAGCTGGCACCACCCAAACCATCGAGAGGTCTGCCCAAGCCGTCTACCACGCGGCCCAACAGCTGAGGACCAATGGGCACAGACGCAATGCCTTGTCTCATTTGATAGCCCTGCGCGCGTCGCTGCGGTGTGAGCAAGGGGTAGACCACGGCACCAGGTGAGAGGCCCGCCATTTGGTCAAAGGCCATGAGGTAGGTGGTATCGCGCTCAAAGCCAATGCATTCGGCATCGACCCAAGTGCCTTGGCGAGAATTTTCTACACAGGCTTGAGCACCTATCGACAAGGGCAAGCCTTCAACTTCGACCAACAGGCCAGACACGCGTTTAACGCGGCCTTCGCGCACAGACAAAGGCAAGTTGGCCAACTTGGCGCGCTGTACATCGACATAGCTTTGAAGATCGGCCTGGCTCAAGGCGGTCACCTTTAAACTGAATCCGAAGCGTGCTGCGGAAGTAAACCCAATGCGCTTCGAACCAATGCATCGCGTGCGCTAATGCCCACATCGAGCCGTGTGCCATCGACCAACACATAGGCAAAGCCCTTGCTCAACTCGGCATCGGGCCGAACCAAAGACTGAAACGGCATCTCGGGGTGGCTGAGCAAAGATTGCCAAGCTTCCAGCTCTGCAGGGGGCACACCCACAATTAAATTTTCGCCAGGTCGGGGTAGGCGCATAAGGGCTTCTTGCACAGCCGCCACAAACACCGATCGGTCCATTTGCTCTTTGCCGGCCAAGCGCAATGCGGTTTCATACACCCACTCGGGCAAAGCAGTTTGGAAGGCTTGTGGCAAAGATTGCAATTCGCTCATCACACGCTGCATTACTTTGGACATGTGCTCAATGTCTTTGATGCCGCTTTGATAGCCTTGTTGGTAGCCCAATTGAAAACCCTCAGTGCGGCCTTGTTCTATGCCTTCTTCGCGGCCTTTGGCAGCGCCTTGCGCATGGCCTTCGGTAAGGCCTTCTTGAAGACCTCGGGCATAGGCATCTTGGTAAGCTTTGCCGCGAATGGCATCGACTTCATTGACGCTGGGCAAAACCAAGATGGTTTCGTCTAGGTGGCGTGAAGAAGCTTGGCCTGTAGAGTGCTCGGTGGTGGCTGGCTCGCCGTCAAAAGAGGGAGGGCTCCAGCGGTTCATGCTCAATTAGCCCCAGAACCCATGCTGACGATGGCCAAAGAAATACGCTCTTCGTCTTGCATCTGACGTGCCAGCAGCACAATTTCTGACTGCTTGGCCTGAACCTCTTGCACCCGAACCGGCGGCATGCTTTCCATTTCCACGCGGAAACGATCGGCCTTGCTTTTGGTGATGTTGGAGAAAAAGAATTTTTGCAAGTTGGGGCTGGCGCCTTTGAGCACCACCAGCATGGCATCGTCTGGCACTTCAGTGAGCAAGGTTTGAACAGCTTGTGGTGCAATTTTCATCAAGTCTTCAAACGTGAACATGCGCTCGAAAATTTGCTCTGCCAATTTTTCGGAGTGCTGACGGATGCTGGCCAAAGTGGTTTTTTCCAGGCCGCCTGTAAAAAGTCGCAAAATTTCGGCAGCTGGGCGCGCGCCACCAATGCCACTGATTTCAGCGGTGGTGTCGTCGCCAAGCGTTCGCTCTAGCATGTCATTCAATTCGACCAAGGCAGAGGGATTGATTTGATCGAGCAAGGCCACTCGCAACACCAATTCATCGCGCAATTCGGCTTCAAACAACTCCAACACAGCGGCCGATCTTTCGGCAGGAATGAGCGACAGCAGAGTAGCTGACACTTGTGGGTGTTCGGCTTGCAAGTGGCGCTGCAACTGCTCGTTGCTCATGCTGGTGAGCAAATCAAGCGCTGGCACCGTGCTGGCCAATTGGCTGGCCGTTGAGCCACCGGCTTCGCCTGCAAACTTGTCCATGAGCGAGGTGACAAAACGCTGCGGGTCAAACGGCACTTGTTTGCGGTGTTCTGTGACGTTTTTAAATTCTTCTAGCACTTGAATCATGACCTCGCGGTCGATGCTTCTGAAGTTGGCCATGAGCGAAGATACTTTTTGGGCTTCGGCTGGCGTGAAATTTTTCAGCAAAGTACCGGCTACTTCGGGGCCCAATGACATGAGCACAATGGCGGCGCGTGAGGGGCCATCTAAATTGTTGCTTCGGGCTTTTTCAAGGTCTGGTGTTTGCAGTCCTTTGCGCAGTGCGCCACCCAAAACGCCTGGCTTGAAACTTGAGACGGCCGTGTTCATGATTTGTCCTGACCGGATGTGCTAGATGCGCCAGATTCAGACACCCAAGCACGCAACAACAAAGCGGTGTCGTCGGGTTGGTCGGTGGCATATTGGGTAGCGTAGGCCACCACATCTTCAAACTTGGCTTTGCTGGCCACTTCGCGTTCGCGCATGCGATCCATTTGCGCTTCAATTTCTCTTTCAACTCGCAACTCTTGAGCACGCTTGGCTTCTTGTTCCATGGCCCAAGACAGATCGAGCTCTTTAATTTCTTCTCGCATGCGTTGAGCCGCGCGGCCTTGGGGCGAATTGGGCAGGTCGGGGTCAATGGGCGGCAGTGGCACGGGCCGCATTAAGGGGCGTGCAATGGCGAAGTAGGCAAACAGCAAGCCCAAGGCAATGGCGCCATAGCGAATGAGCTGCGAAGTTAATTCTGGCGTTAGACGGCCGGGATCTTCTGCCACCGCAACAGGCTCTTCAGAGAAGGGTAAATTGGCCACGCTGACCGTGTCGCCGCGCCGTTGCACAAAGCCAATGGCGTCTCTGACCAAGGCATTGATTTGCTGAATTTCTTGCGGTGTATAGGCCACGGTGCGAGTGGCATTGACCTTGGCGCCTTTTTCGTATTTGTAGTCAAGCACCACCGCCGCCGACACACGGCGCAATTGGCCTTTGCTCGATTTGATTCTTTCAATGGCACGGTCAACTTCGTAGTTCACCGTTTTTTCGTTTCGCGAGCTTGCATCGTCAGAGCTCGAAGCGCCAGTATCGACACTGCCAGGTGCTCTCAGTCCTTCACCTCTTGCTTCGGTGGTGATGGGGGCCTTGGCAGGATCTTGGGGCTGATTGGTGAGCGAGCCCGGCACACCGCCAGAGCCCGATTTGCCGCCACTGGCCTCAATGGACATTTGGCTGCGAATGGCTTTATCGGGCGGTGAATTTTTGCCAAATGTCTCCGACGTACGCTCGCGCTCGTCAAAATCTAAATCGACTGTGACTTGAGCACGGAACCCATCTTTGCCTGCGAGAGGCTCCAAAATGGCGGCAACACGTCGGTTGAGAGCCGCCTCTAGTTCTGAGGTGTATTTGAGTTGCGAAGGATCAAGGCCTTCTTGGCGCGTGGCACTCAAGCCCAAAATGCCACCTTCAGTGTCCATGATGGACACTTCTTGCACCCGCATGCCCGGAACGGCAGAGCTGACCAATCGGGCGATGGCTGCAATTTGAGGGCCATCTAACATGCGGCCAGGGTGCAAAGTGAGAATAACCGAGGCGGTGGGGCGCTCTTGTTCACGCACAAAAGCGGATGGTTTGGGCACTGCCAAATGCACCCGCGCCGATTTGACTTGGCCCAAGGAGCCGACACTGCGGGCCAACTCACCTTCAAGGCCGCGCAAATAATTGACGCGCTCTACAAACTGGCTGGTGCCAAACTTTTGGTTTTCAAGCAACTCAAAACCCACATTGCCAGCCTTGGGCAAGCCTTGTCCTGCCAGCTTCAGGCGGGTTTCATAGACCAAGCCTTGAGGTACCGTGATAGCACCACCGCCCTCGGTAAATTGGTAGGGCACATTCATTTGCTGAAGTGCCGTGATGATGGCTGCACCATCGCCTTCGTTGACGTTTGAAAACAACACTCGGTAGTCTTGGCTGCTTTTTCCTGCTGAAAAAACAACACCCAAGGCTAAAACCAAGCCTGCAAAGCCAAGGCCCATGAACAAACGTTGATTGGTGGAGAGGGCTAGGAACCGTTCGCGCAAGGAATCAACCACACCCGATGGTGTGTTTAAGTTTGCCGCGCCGGAACCACCCATCGACAGAACGACTGCGTCGCGATCTGGAGAGAGAGTTTTGGGAGCATCCAATTAGGTCAGTGCCTCCATATGTAATCACATTGTTTCAAATTTTCACTGATCAAAACCAAGCATTACACAGCTGTAATGTATGAATACAAGTTTTTAATCAAGCCATTCTCCAATGAGATTTGAATTTGACCCACTTGTCTGGCCCTTTTTCTAGCGTCAAGAAGCTGCCGTGGGCCTTGGCAATTTCTTGGCACAAACTAAGCCCCAGCCCATCACCTCGGGGCAATTGGCGACTTGAATCGGCTTCATCGAGGTGCCTGTAAAAGCGCTGAAAGACACGATCGTCAAGGCCATACAGAGACAAATAGGTGGTGTTGGCCAAAGAAAACTCAACCATGTTGTCAATGACCTTGGCTTCGAAAACAATGGTGCCATCGGGAGATGTGTATTTCACAGCATTGCTCATCAAGTTGTTCAACAGCTGCTGAAACAAATTGGGATCGGCCAAAATTTTGATGTGCGGTGATACGAGCAATTTAAATTGGATGTCTGGCACCAGACTTTGAATGTCCTCGCTTAGGACGCCGATGACGTCAATCAACTTTATTTCTTGCATGTCGATTTTGAAGCTGCGGCCATCCGCTTGCGACAACAGCACCAACTTGTTGGTGATAGAGATCAGGCGCTCCACCTCATCTGACAGCATGGACAATTGAATTTGTTCAACGCTGTTGTCGGGCGCTCTGTTGAGTAAGCGCTTCAAATTACCCCGAATGACGGTGAGGGGGGTGAGAAGTTCATGGGCCGCATCGCTGGAAAACCGAGACGCTTGTTCAAAATTAAATCGAAGTCGTTTGATTAAATCGTTGAAGTAACCTACGAAGCTTCCAAACTCGCGGTCAAAATCTTTTTCGGAAAGAACAGCCTCGCTGGACTGCAATTGAATGTCTTGGAACTTGAGTTGCAAGTTTCTCAAAGACCGCAGCACCCACTCCGTCAACATCCATGTGCACAAGGCAATGTACAACAGCAAGATGGGCCACATTGAATTCAAGATGCTGTCTCTGGCATCCATGATGGCGCTGAATCGCATTTGAAATGCATTGGCATTGACGGCCGTGACCACATATTGATCTTGGAAAGACACTTTAAACAGCACCCAATCTAAACCGCTTGCACTGGTTTTGGCCAGCTCTAAAGTTTCGTGCTCACCCATGCTTTTCAATTGTCGCCACTGCAGGCCTTGCATCATTGCAATTTGCTGCCCATTGGCAGAGTTGCTTAACCAAACCGATGCTTTGAAATCACTCAAGTCGGCAAAGTATTTTTCAACATCTCGCTGAATTCTTTGGGCATGCTCATTCGTGACCACACTTGTCAATGTGATCTTGTCGTTTTGAACTATGACTTCCTCAGCCTTGATGGTGAGCTGCAAAAAGCTTGCAAAATTCGAATACAACAATTCGTGAATGGGCTGGCTAGAAGAGGTTCTAACGTTGACCCTGGTGATGATTGCAAACAGAACAATCAGCAGTGTGGTGGTGATGAAAAACTTCAGCCTAAAGGAGCGCCACATGATTTGAGCCGAATTTAAGACTGCGCTCTAAATCGGTAACCCACGCCACGAATGGTTTCAATGGGAAATGCGATAGAAGAATCTAGTTTGGGATTGGAAAGTTTTTTGCGCAGTCTTTGCACCGACACATCAACCACATTGGTGCCCGGATCAAAATCAACATTCCAAACTTGCTTCAAAATTTGCTCGCGTGAAAAAATTTGACCTGGCGACATCATCAAGCACTCCAGGAGCACATATTCACGTTGCGTCAAAGTGGCTTTTTCACCTTGCCAAGTGGCCACTCGCGTGAAACGGTCCAGCGCCAAATCGCCCTGAACCAAGGTCATTTCTACTTTGCCTCTTTTGTTGTTGATCATGGACTTGACCCGAACAATCAACTCTTCCATGTAAAAGGGCTTGGGCAAATAATCGTCAGCCCCTTTTTCAAAACTCTTTAAGCGGTCGGGCAAATCGATGGAGGCTGTTAGCATGATCACGGGTGTGTTCAAACTGTTGCGGCGAATTTCCTCCAGCACCTGAAAACCATCCATCAGGGGCAAGGCCACGTCCAGCAAGATGGCATCGAAGTTCAGCTGCAAAGCAGTTCGAAGGCCTCTAAAGCCATCTTTTTCAACTTGTGTTTTGACACCGGCCACCTCGAAAGCCGATACCACCAAGTCCGCAATCTGCTCGTCGTCTTCAATCAGGAGAATGTTCATTGCATATCTGGGCAGCACCCCATTGGGGGTCTGGCCCTCATTTAAATTGCGGTATATTGGATTACAGCAACGTTGAAATCAACAATGCCTACACTTTGAGCACAATCTTACTTTTATTATCAATTCCGAACAGATAAATTAACAAAAGATTCAAAGATGGCTAATTCAGAAAAAGCAACACCGCCCGCCCAAGCCAGCGATCTGGCCGGTGCGTTCGAGCTTTTTGTCGAGGCCTCGCAAGCCCTAGAGCAGCAGTACGCCGCTTTAAGCCGCAAAGTTGAAGACCTCAGTGCCGACCTGTTTCAAGCCAACGAGCGCCTCAATGTGTTGCTCAACGCCTTGCCCGCCGCCGTGGTGCTGATAGAAAACGACAAAATTAGCCATTTCAATCAAGCGGCACAGCAATTGGTTCCAGGGCTTCAAACAGGCGAGGCGTGGGCCACGCCTGTTAGCTGGAAGCCTGGCCATGGGCCTGATGAATTTCATGTCAACTCGTCTGAGGGCCTGCGCACCCTGCAAGCCCAGCGCGTGCAAGAGGGCCTGCGCAGCGTCATTCAAATTCAAGACATCACGGCCAACTTGCGCACCTTGGAAGACAACGAGCGGGTAGACCGCTTGGCCGCCATGGGCAAAATGTCGGCCGGCATTGCGCATCAACTTAGAACGCCTTTGTCTACCGCGCTGCTGTATGCCTCGCACCTTTGCAACGAAGAACTCGAAATGCAAGACAGGGTGAGCTTTGCCAAAAAACTGCAAAACCAACTGATTCACCTCGAAAAAATGGCTGGTGAAATGCTGCAGTTTGTAAGGGCCCGCCCCCACAAAACTCAAATTATTGCCCTAGACGAGTTGGTCAGCGAGGCCCTGCAAACCTTGGAAGGCCTGTCTCAAGAAAAGCGCATTGAGTTGTCGGTTAGCTTGAAAGCAGACAACTGCATGGTCAGCGTCGAGCGCCCCACCGTGGTGTCCGCCTTCATTGCCATTTTGGAAAATGCTATTCAGTGTTCTAGCCCAGGTCAGACCATTGTGGTTCAAACCCAAGCCGACCATTTGCGGGGCCAACTGAGCATCGAAGACAATGGCCCTGGCATTGCCGAAGACATGCTGCCCCGCTTGTTCGAGCCCTTTGCCACCAACCGCGTCACAGGCACTGGCCTAGGACTTGCAATTGCACAGAATGCCATTCGCAGCCACCGGGGTGAAATTACCGCGCAAAACAAAGCCGAAGGCGGCGCGCTTTTTGTGGTGGCCTTGCCCAGTATGGCCAACTTTTAACCAAACATTTGTCTACACCGTCAACATCGACTAACCCATGAACCCGTTTCAAATTCTCCTAGTTGAAGACGACACCGACCTGCGCGAGGCCATCAGCGTCACGCTCCGTTTGGGCGGCGTAGACCACGTGGCCTTTGAGTGCGCCGAAGATGCGCTGCCTGCCATTGACCCTGAAGTAGAGCAAATGTTGGTAACCGATTTCCGCCTGCCCGGCATGAACGGTTTACAGTTGTTGGCCCAAGCCCGAGAAAAGCACCCCCAGCTTCCCGTGGTGGTCATGACCGCCTACGCCGATACCCAATTGGCCGTGCAAGCGCTCAAAGGCGGCGCCCGCGACTTTTTGATCAAACCTTTCATGCCCCAGCAATTGTTGGAGGTCATTGCGCGCCATCACCCCAGTCCCCCCGCGGCAAAAACTGGAGCCGATGGGGAAATAATTGCCTCCGACCCGGCAATTCTTGCCGTTAAAAACCGGTGCGAGCGGGTGGCAGGCACGGGCGCTACCGTGCTTTTAACGGGCGAATCGGGTGTGGGCAAAGATGTTTTTGCCAAGCAAATTCACCAACTTTCGGGCCGCAGCAACAAGCCTTACGTGGCCATCAACTGCGCCGCCATTCCCGACAACCTGCTCGAGTCCACCCTGTTTGGCTATGAAAAAGGTGCCTTTACCGGTGCCACCAAAGCCCAGCCCGGCAAGTTTGAGCAGGCCAACGGCGGTACACTATTCTTAGATGAAATAGGCGAAATGCCCCTTGAACTGCAGGCCAAATTGCTGCGAGTTTTGCAAGACCAAGTGGTAGAGCGCTTGGGCTCTATGCGCTCTGTCAACTGCGATGTGCGCATTGTAGCGGCCACCAACCAAGACCTGCAGCAGAGAGTGAAAGATGGCAAATTCAGAGAAGATTTGTACTTCCGCTTGGCCGTATTTCCCATTCGCATTCCGCCATTGCGTGAGCGCCAGCAAGATATCCTGCCTTTGGCCGAACACTTCTTGGTGCGCTATGGCCGCACCATGGGCCGCCAAGGCTTGAAACTCTCCGCCCAAAGCAACCAAGCCTTGCAAGGCTACCCTTGGCCAGGCAATGTGCGCGAATTGGAAAACGCCATGCAGCGTGCGCTGCTTTTGAGCGACGGCGATTTGATCGAGCCCAACGACATTGAACTGCATGGTAGCGCGCCAAGCATTGGTGCTGGTTCACCCATTGGCAATTTGAGCGCCGGTGGCACACCTCTTGCATACAGTTCAGACACTGAAAGTACAACTTCGGGCGCACAGGACATGGATTCCATTGAACGTGAGCACATTTTGAAAGTTCTGAAGCAAGTGGGTGGCAACCGAAAAGAAGCCGTCAACATTTTGGGACTGTCCGAAAGGGCCCTGCGCTACAAGCTCAAGGCCTACAAAGAAGCCGGTTTTCTTTTTGATTGAATTGAATTAAGATAAAAGTATGTCAAACATTAACCTCGAGTCCCTCACCAGCCAGATGAAAGTCATGGCCGATATGGCATCGGGTCAGTTAAATTCAAAGGCCTCATTGCCCGCAGCTGGCGAGCCAGATTTTGAATCGGCTTTGAAAAAAGCCGTGTTGGCAGTTAACGAAACTCAAAACGTGGCGCAAGCCAAAGTGCAAAGCTTCTCTACCGGTCAAAGCAACATGACCTTGGAAGAGGTGATGGTCGACTTGCAAAAAGCCAACCTGTCTTTCCAAACCATGATTGCTGTGCGCAACCGTTTGGTCGATGCTTATAAAGAAGTGACTAACCTGCAGGTTTGAGTGCTTTTCTTTTGAATCAGTATTTAGATTCTTCCAGCTTCTTGTCTTCTTCATGCGCCCAAGCCAACACTTGGGCAATGGCCGCATAAAGCTCGGGCGGTACCCACGCGTTCAGGTCTAGCTCCATTAAGAAGGCCACCAAGCTTGGTTCGCTGCGTGTGGGTATGCCCAACTCTTTGGCGCGATCCAAAATAGCCTGGGCTATTTCACCTTTGCCTTTGCTTAGAACCCGAGGTGCTGGCGTATTGGGTTTGTAGCCCACGGCCACTGCCTGCAAAATCTCTTCGTGGCCCAAATTAGACATTGGGCAACTCCTTGGGCAGATCATTGCTAGCTGTTATGGCCACAGTTTCAGGCAATGATTCAATTTTGACATCGCTCACGCCCTGACTTTTCAATTCTTGCAATAGCTCAGGCGCAAGAGTCGTCCAATTAACGCGGCCGCTAATGTCTGGCTTGCCATGCGCTATGTGCAAGCTAATGTCTTGCCCCCATTGCGATCCCGATATGCGCAGTTCACCCAAATTTGGAAGCGTAATCTCCACCTTCAACATGGCGCCTTTTTCAAGCTGCCCAGCTTGCTCTGGGTTGTTGCGCCACGCATCTTCTCGAACAATGCGCATGGGCAGGCCAGGCACCAACTCGGCTTGCCACACCATGTTGCCTTGCGTCAGCATGCGGGCGGCTTGCTCGGCGGCGTCGCTGTCGGGTTCTAAGGCGGAAACCCATTGAGTTAACTGTGCTGGGCTGGGCTCTTGAAAAGAGGCATCGCGCCTAGACAGCCAGGCCTCATTCAGTTTTTGTGCTGCAAACACATCACTTTTGGCGATGGCTTGATATATGTTTTTGAGTTGACCCTGAATGTCTGCAGAAGAAGGGGCGTTGGGTTCACTGCCTTTGGGCTTTGTTGAGGCCTGTCCTGCCATGTTCAATATGAATGGCATCAAGTTGGCAACATTCCCATTTGATTTGGCCAACACACCACTCAACCAAGTTGACAAACCTTGGGCCAACAAGGGATGCACAACCCCCGCTTTCAAGGCATCGGGATCCGCGCCTTGAGGCTGGAACCCGGGCACTGCAGATTTGGGAGATTGAAGCAAAGCCTGAGGCAGAGGCGCTGCCAATGCAGATCGCCCAGCTTGCCCTTCAGCACCAGCAAACACCGGCTGCGTCCACTGCAATGCCACTCTGCTGTCTAAGGATTGCGCATCTTCTGGCACACCAGGAACAGCTGATACAGGCGAAACAGGGCTGACCTCTAACTTCTGCGTTAGCGGCAGGTGCAGTTCTTGAACTGGTGTAGGTATAAACATGGTGCCAAGCAATGATATGGCTTAGCGGCCATTTGGTAAATGCCCGTTGGCCGGTTAGGCGCTGGCTGCAAACGCGGCATTCATGCCGTTGATGCCATTGGCCGAGGTTCTCACTGCTTTGCTAGACAAAGACTTTGCGGTTGCCACCACGGGCTGCAAATACTTGGATGCAAAAGAGTCGTCTTTTTGGCCAGCATGCTCTAACCAAGCTTCTGCCAAAGGCACAAACGCATTGATCACGCCTTGAATCATTTCGGGGTCGCGGCGCAGGCGGGCCCGAATAATTTCTTTGCCGGCCCAGTCGTATATAAAGGCCAAGTTTTGTGCAATCTCGCCGCCTTTTTCTTTGTCTAGGCAAGACTCAAGGCCGGTGGTGATCAGGTCGATGGCTTTGGTGAGTGACTCAGAAGAATCAGAGCCTTCTGCCATTTGAATTTTGCCTGTTTGCAAATGATCCAGCAGGCGTTGGTAAACCATGGCTACAAGCTCCACTGGTTTGGCGGAAGACACAGAGGTTTCGCGCTGTGTTGCTGCATAGGTTCGGTGTGCACGCATGGTCATAAGGGTTCCTTTAACAAACAGGGGTTGCCATTAAATTCAATTGTTCTTCTGGGAGTTGGTTAGCCCATCCAGCGCACTCTTCAAAGAGTCGCTGGTGCCTTGCAGTTTGAACAGCAAAGCGTCGAGTGAGGCGTATTGCGCGGTGTAGCGAGCTTGCACGCCTATCAGTTTTTCTTGTAGCGCTGTTTTGCGCTTGTTCAGGTCGGACTGCGTGCTTTGCTCACTGGCAATTCGATCTTGAATCACGCCGCCGCTGAGTATCATGTCGCCAATTTGGGATGCCAAATCTGAGCTGGTGGTGCTGCTGTAACCAATGCGAATACCGGCTGACAAACGTGATTGCAGAGTGCTGCTGGCGGCAGCCAACAACGTATCGTCTACTGCCAAATTGCCGCTTTCTAATAGCTTAAGCCCCATGGCAGACAAATCGGTTTGGCCCGTCAATGCACCGCCAGTGATGTTGGTCATGGGCAGCATGAGCCCAGAAACCAATTGGCGCATCATGCTGGCCACACCAAAGTCACTGTTTAAAACACCTCGTGCTGATGAGTCCATGCTGGAGGCAGTTTGCGATTTGTACAAGGCATACAAATCGTTGTAGGCTTTGACCAAGCCATCAAGTTTGGGCCGAGCCGACACGGTATCGTTTGATACCGTCAAGGTAATGGGCGTTGCCAATGCCGTGGTTGTGGCCAAGTTAAGCGTAATGCCCGTAATGGCATCAGATACCGTGTTGCTGGAGCGGGTGAACTCTACGCCGTTTAGTTTAAAAGCAGCATTTTGGGCAGCTTGATATTGCGTTTTGGTAATGCCCGCCGCTACCGAGTTGTCGGCCAAAGAGAATGCAGCACTGGTGCCTGTTGTTTTTGACTTTAGCGACAGCACATACTGCCCCGTATTGCTCAGAAACACAGTGGCATCGGCACTTGTTTTAACAGCTGCTTGCGCAGCATTGTCGTACCAAGCCAATGCATCTGCCGAAGTGGTAAAGCCAGACACATTCCAAATAGTAGGCTGCGCAAGACTGGTCACTTCCATTTGATAACTGGCCGCAGTGGCCGTAGCAGTAATTTCTGCCGTGGCGACTGAAGTGTTGCTAAATTTTGCCGCTTGCTTGGAAAAATTTGCCGGCGTTTGAAGCTCAACTAAGCTGGCTTTGAGTGAAGACAAGTGACTTTTAATTTGCCCCAGGGCCGTAATTTTGACCGTGGACTGGCTTATTCTGGCGTCTAGCTTGTTAACCGGAACATTCTCGGCTTGCATGAGCCCGCTCACAATGCCAGCTACATCGAGTGTGCTGCCTGCGCGTGAAGAACTGCTAGAAGTGGAAGAGACTGCCATGATCTAGCAAATGCAAAAATCAGGCCACCTGATGAACCATCTTGTTTCCGAGCATTTCGAAGGAGCGAGCTAGGCGCAACAACTCTTCAGAAGGTAAAGTGCGGATAACTTCGCCGGTATCGGGATCTACCAACTGGACAATCATGTGGCCTGAAGTTTCGTCTTTGGAAATACGCACCGAACGTGCCTGTGAAGAGATGAAATGCTGAATATCCTTCATGGCCGATTCGGCCGCGTCTCGCACCTCTTGGCTAGACTCTCTTACATTGGTTTTCGGCAGTGGCACGCTTGCCACCTTAGACACCACATTGGCATCACTGGTTTGAACCGTTTCAATGGGGGCCTTGACGTTAGACAACAGAGACCCCAGATTGACTGCATTTTTAGAAATCGCATCCATGGGTTATTTCTCCTTTAAAGAAACTCAACCAGAGTTTAAAGTCTGGCTGAGAAACTTCATATTACTTCAACAGACTCAAAATGACATTAGGCATTTGGTTTGCCTGGGCCAACATGGCTGTAGCGGCTTGCTGCAAGATTTGACCTTTGGTCAAGGCTGCTGTTTCGCTGGCGTAATCGGTGTCTTGGACATTGCTACGAGCGGCTGACAAGTTAGAAGACAATTCAGTTACGTTGCTGACGGTGAATTCGATTTGGTTTTGATAGGCGCCTAAAAGGCTTCGTTGAGTGCTCAGGTTAGTAATGTAGGTTGCTGCTGCTCCAGCCACCAATAACTGATTAGCCTGAGTTTCATTTACAGTGTTATCTGCATTTGTTAATGCATTAATTTGATTTGCTAGTGCACTTGCTTGACCGGTCGTCCATCCAGTATTGCCAGCAGTCAAAGTGCCTGCGCTAACACCCGTTCCAATTATTCTAAAAGCACTTTCAGCTAGGGTGATTACATCGGCAGTATTGTTGCTGACCTGAAGTGTGAAACCAGTCCCGGAGCCAGCAATTGGTTGAGCAAGTAAATCGTTTCCTGAAAACTTAGTCCTTGATCCAATTCCGTTTATTGCAACTAATAGTTGTCTCATTTCTGCTCGGATAGCATTTCTTTCAGAACTCCCTAAAGTCCCGTTGGAACCTTGTGTAGCTAAAGTTAAAATGCGTTGCCCCATCTCTTGGGCTGCTGCAATAGCGCCTTCGGCAGTCTGCACCATCGAGATACCATCGTTTAAATTTCGCACACCCTGGTTTGCGCCGTTAATTTGTTGAGTCAAAGCGTTAGCAATGCCCAGACCGGCAGCATCATCTCCTGCACGGTTAATGCGCAATCCAGAAGACAAACGCTCCACGGAGTCAGCCATTTTGTTTTGAGCACCTTGAAGGTTCTTAGATGCCCACAAAGAGGCCACATTGGAATTGAGAACTGCTGCCATGATTTTCTCCTGAAATGAAATTTATGAATTGAGTTGAATTACTTCAAAAGACTCAAAATGACGTTAGGCATTTGATTAGCTTGGGCCAACATGGCTGTAGCAGCTTGTTGCAAAATTTGACCTTTGGTCAAAGTAGCAGTTTCAGAGGCATAGTCAGTATCTTGTACGTTGCTTCGAGCAGAAGACAAATTGGAAGATAGAGTAGTTACATTGCTTACTGTGAATTCAATTTGGTTTTGATAAGCGCCCAACAAGCTTCTTTGTGTGCTCAGCGCTGTTATGTAGCTATTTGATGCTCGTTGAACCATTTGAAAGTCTGCAGTGTCGTTTGTCGAAGAAGCGACAGCCTGAGTCAATGACAAATCACCTGCAGTTGTACTTAATTGGTCAGATAGCAACCCACTGTTACTACCAAAAATAAGTTTATCTGTTACCAAAACACCTGAAGTAGTTGCCGCACTGAGTGTCAAAGTTGTACTGGTAACAGAAGCCACTGTTCCAATCGCTGTATAAGTTCCGGTTCCAGAACCTCCAGTAGTTAATTTATAGACGGTAGTTCCAGCTGCGACTGATGTGTCTGCGCCAGAGGTCAATGTGAAAGCAGTCGTGGTCCCTGAGGTACCTGCAGTAGAAGTGGTTGCAATGGAGCCACCTATATTTTTGAATGCATTTGAAGATAATGAAATTGAATCTGCAGTCTGATTGCTTGTTTGCAGTGAAAACTTTGCAGCCACCTCAGTAGCTTTTGCATCAACATTAAGTAAAGAATTTCCTGAAAATTTTGTTCTTCCATTGATTCCATTAATAGCTACTAAGAGCTGACTCATTTCGCTTTTGATAGCAGTTCGATCGCTCGCGCCCATTGTTCCATTTGCACCTTGCGTAGCTAATGTCAAAATACGTTGAGCCATTTCTTGAGCAGCTGAAATTGCTCCCTCTGCGGTTTGAACCATAGAAATTCCATCGTTCAAATTGCGAACACCTTGATTGGCACCGTTAATTTGAGAAGTCAATGAATTAGAGATGCCCAAACCTGCTGCGTCATCTTTTGCACGGTTAATACGTAGTCCGGAAGACAAGCGTTCCACCGAGTCGGCCATCTTGCTTTGAGCGCCTTGGAGGTTTTTTGAAGCCCACAAAGAAGCTACATTTGAATTTAGTACAGCTGCCATTTTGTTACCACCGATAAGTTTTTATCTCAAAATTAAAGTCTGTTCGACTTTACTTTAAAAGGGACAAGATCACGTTTGGCATTTGATTTGCCTGAGCCAACATGGCTGTTGCAGCTTGCTGCAAGATTTGACCTTTGGTCAAGGAAGCAGTTTCGTTTGCGTAGTCGGTGTCTTGAACACTGCTTCGTGCGGCAGAGAGGTTAGACGCAAGTTCTGTGGTGTTGCTAACAGTGAATTCGATCTGGTTTTGATAGGCGCCTAACAAACTCCGCTGAGTATTAAGAGCTGTAATGTAATTGCTTGCGGCTGTTTGAATTGCCGTAAATGATGTCCCAACTAAAGAACCATCAGCAACGGCATTGATCTTGTTGATCAACGTACTAGCTTGACCTGCTGTAACGGCATCAGCAGTTGAATCTGCTCCATCAGTTGTAGTACCGAAGTTTTTATGAGACAAAATATCGCCCGCAGTTCCAGCTGTTTCAGTGCGAGAGCCAACGCCAATATTTCTAAAAGCACTTGCGGCCAAACTAATAGTGTCGGAAGTATTATTGCTAACTTGCAGGGTAAAACCTGTAGTACCACCCATACTTTGTCCCAGTAAAGAGTTTCCAGAGAATTTAGTTCTACTTCCGATACCATCAATTGCAACAACCAACTGTCTCATCTCAGCTCGAATTGCAACTCGATCAGTATTTCCTAAAGTGCCATTTGCTGCTTGTGTTGCCAATGTCAATATACGTTGAGCCATTTCCTGTGCCGCTGATATTGCCCCTTCGGCTGTTTGAACCATAGAAATTCCATCGTTCAAATTGCGAATGCCTTGGTTGGCTCCGTTGATCTGTTGCGTCAAAGAATTGGCAATGCCCAAGCCAGCAGCATCATCCTTTGCACGGTTGATGCGCAAACCAGACGACAAACGCTCTACGGAGTTGGCCATCTTGCTCTGAGCACCTTGAAGGTTTTTAGATGCCAACAATGAAGCCACATTTGAATTGAGAACTGCTGCCATGCTTACTCCTAAAAGTTTCTACCGAATCGGGGTTTTGGTTCAAACAATCCCGCATGTTTACCTTTACGGTTTTCACATGCGGTTCGTTTAATCCAAATTCAGAACATGCTTTTGAGCTTGTCCACGGTTAGTGATACGGACACCCATCCCAAGACGTTTAGCGTTTCAGTCCAAAAATCCTCCAAACACCACTAAATAACAACTCTGTAATCTTCCATTGCCCAATTTGCAACCCCTAATTGGTAACATGTTGAAAACCAATTAATTAAATGGCAACCATCTCGTCAAGACTTGCTGGG